>ERZ808028.858-NODE-858-length-21397-cov-6.075422_pt1 | contig 21397 bp, 29 predicted proteins | sample MGYA00380184_ERZ808028 | MGnify/ENA primary metagenome ERZ808028 (study PRJEB31490, sample SAMN06133397) | mouse gut metagenome | isolation source: J8_1 | host: mice | place: China: Chengdu | collected 2015-05 ...
GCAATCGCATCTGATTATCCCATCGTCATTGTCTGTCCCTGGGATTGCTCCTCGTGATCGTCCGGCTTGTGACCCATGGCGATTTTCTTTTTTCTGAGCTGCTGTAGACGCTTGCGGTCAATGCGGACACCGCCGGGAACAGACGGAGCCGGAGCTTGATCTTGAAAGATACGGCTCATGTGGTGCAGCAGTCTGCTCACGGACAGCATCATTGAGGGCGGCTTTAGGTTGTCTCAGCGGTCCAGGAAGAACTGCGCATACTCGTTTCCCTGAGCGGCAGACTGTGTAAACCGATAGTGGGCTTTCGCCTTATCACCGCGCTCCAGGTACAGCTTGCCGAGAGCGTATTGAGCGTACTGGTTCCCGGCTTCAGCGGATCGAATCAGGCAGGCAACGGCTTTATCAATGTCCCTTGGAAGCCCATCACCCAAAAGATAGAGCTTGCCCAACCGGTAGCTGGCGTATTGGCTGCTTTGATCAGCGGCTCTTTCATACCAACTGACAGCTTCCTCGATTCGCTTTTTATTTTGGAGGAGCTTACCCAGCGCATATTGTGAAAAGGTGTTCCCAGCCTCAGCGGATCTGCGAAACCACAGCTCCGCCTTGTCATCATCTGGAAGGACACCAAGGCCGTCCCGCCAGCACTTGCCCAGTTGGTGCGCCGCTGCGGTGAAGCCATCGTTCCAGAGCTGTTCCAACGTTTGAACGGCTCTCTCCTGCTCCGCCCAGGTTGAATCGTCATCGCTGAGAATGTATTGGGCTTCCCGATATGCATTCACCATCTGCCAGCCTATCTGGGAAGTTGGAACGTTCTCTCCTTCGTCCAGCTCGTCATCCACCTGCTTATCCTCGAAAGTGAATTCACCCAGCTGCATTCGTTCGGCTTCCCGGATGACCATATTTTTGATCGCCTTGAACTCCTTTTGCTGAGACAGCGGCAGGTGTTCTCTGGGCTTGTCCGTGTAGTAGCCCTCCATATCATCCCGCAGTTTGTTCCACGCCTCATAGCACTCTGCCACCGTTGGGAGCTGTGCCAGCTCATCTACGATGGCATCCACTTGCGCCTTGACGGACTTCTTCAGATAGCCGTATACCTTTTTGCCCTTGTTGCTTTGAAGCACCTCCGCAAGTGCGATCATCTTGTCTTCAATGGCGGTGCAGTCACAGATCCCGGACTCCATTTTGCCAATCAGATCACGCATCACTTCCTGTGTTGCGTCGCGCACTTCTTGATAGGACAGATTCTTCTGCTGGTAGAGGTGCAGGAGCTCATCTTGAAAAATATCATTGGTCAGTTTGGAACGCATTGTCTTGATGCCTTGCTCCGTCAGATAGCCTTGCGTCGGATCAGTGGACCAGACCATCATGTGGATATGCGGGTGGTGCTTCTCATCGTGGAAGGCGGCGCACCAGCGAAACTGACTGGGCGGGATCTTCATCGCCTCCGCCAGTTCCGTCTGGTGAGCCAGGAGGAGCTTTCGCCAACTCGCCGCCGAGTCATACCCCAGCCGGGCGGCATTCTCACGCCTGAGCGAGTAGATGAATGTCCAGACTGGAGCGGTGTGGCTGTTTACTTCCTCCATTGTTTTCTCGAGGTCAGCGAACTCGGTGTTGGTGAACAGGCCATGAGAGCGAGGGCGCTCCGCGATGTACTCCATGTATTGACCACTTCTGTTCAAGAGTTCCACGCCGTCACGAGTAGCGATGTACTCCGCGTAGCCTCCGGCGCCTCCGCCCGGCTTGATGTATCCACTCTTTTGAATCAGTCCCTGCATCAGTCGAGCTCCTTCTGATATCTGTAGGCGTCCTCAAAAGTAACTTCACCATTCGTCGCCTTGACGTCCCTGATACACTTGACCCGCATCTTCTTCAGCGTGTCCAGATCCACGTCAGCGATGGCAGCAATGAGGTCGGACATGACTGCGTCATCCACTGACAGCTTGAACAGCAGTTTCCCGATGCGGCTACCCAGTGCGCCCAGCTTGCCCTCCAGCACATCGGAGAGGATACGCGGCAGGTAACTGTCGGCCTGCTCTGTATCCAGGTATCCGGAGTAGAACAGAATCGCTTTTTCGATGTATTCGTTTTGAGTTGAACAGTTGTCCGCGTGATAGTGATCTTTGACCTTATTCCAAGCTTCATCCGTCAGCCAGACGGTATGCCTGTCCTTTTTCTCATTCATGCCTGAAAACCTCCCTTATCTCATAATAGCGTCATGCAGAATTCTGCAACAGCGGGCTTTTTCTCTGCTTTTTTGGAAGATCAGCGTCAATCGAAGATGTTGGCCATCAAAAAAGCGTCAGCCTCCATCCCTGAAACCGCCCGCACTGCGGGCGGTTGTGACCGCACCGGTGCGGCAAAAGCGCCGGTGCTTTCTCCTGCTTCTTTCTGTCCCCTCGCACACTGTCGTTCAAGGGGCACACACGGGTTTGCACTGTTGACGGGTCAGGTGCTGCCAGAGTGGAGATTGGGGCACACAGGGTTGCTCTGGGGGTGACGGCGGTCGTATTCCTTTTGCCGTTGGAGAATCCGTCTGCGCTTTGCCTCCAGCTCCAGCCGTTGAAGCTGCCGTTGGTGAAACGCATCTGCCGCCAGCCTCACCGGAAGGATTGTGTAGAGGTTGTTGCCTTTCCACTTCATCCCGTGCTTATCGAAGTAGCTGCTGGACTCCACAGTGATGAGACCCATCTCCAGAAGCGTACTGATTCTTTTCATCGCCGTGTTCTTAGAGATTCCGGTTGCGGCGGCGATGGTGTTGTAGCTGGGATGACAGGTGTGCGTCCGGCGATCTTCAATCAACAGCAGGTAGGCGTAGACCATAAACGCAGAGGGTGGAAGCCGCAGCAGGAAGACCTCGTTGGGCATAGTGAAAAAGTTTTTGTCTTTGCACTTGAGTATAGGAGTACCATCTTCGCCAACGAGTTCCTTAGCCACCAGAGCAGCCAGATACTTTTTCACTGTACCCGCCGTCATATGAACGCCTGCCGAAATCACATCCGGAGTGAGTGTACTGGTAGAAGGGTGATAGCAGAGGTAGGAAAAAATTGGGAACTCAATTGGGAATTGCGCATCGGTAGTGTTGCGGATCATGCCTGGGCCAGCCGATAGGTGCTGTGCACCGCCTCATTGCCGAGATCCTCCAGCCGTGTTCTGCTCCACCCACTGGATGAACTTCTCCTTGGGCACGACCATACGACTGCCGACGCGCAACACCGGAAAGCCGGGCGTGTGCATCAGCTCGTAACCGCTGGACGGCGAAACACCCAGCAGCTGCGATACCATACTTGCATTAAGGAACAGGGGCAGGTCATCGTAACTCTTGCAATTTGACATTTTCATTGCAGTACCTCCTTCAAAATTTTTCTTGCGTTTCAGAGGCCACTCTGTTAGACTGTAATCAGATCAAGCTGTGTTTTCCGAAACGCGGCGGGCCGCTGAGCTGTTGCAGCAGTTCGGCGGCTTTTTTATATCGACTGTCTTGTGGTTTTGATTGGCCATGCACCATACCCGTTCCTGCCCTGTGGTCTTGTTTGATCCCCACGGCGTTTTCTTCGACCTTGGCGCGCTCGGCTGTTTCCAGCATCTTGGCCTCGCTTCCCTGGTAAGTATCGTCTTTGGTGATGGGTATTCAGTTGTCTAAGTGCAGATAGTAATTGACGATTTATTTCCTGTGTGATATAGTCTATCTATCTACAGGGCTATCGTAACACAACAAAATGGTATTGTCAATGTATAATAATAAAATAATCGTCTATTCTGTGAGAGGAGAACTTCTGATGAATTTTCCAAGACTTACTTTCCCATTGACTGTGGACTTTGGTGATACGGAATATTGGATCGGAGAACAGGGACCTTTCAAATACGGTGCCGCAGTGACGGCGTTTTTTATTGGAGAGGAAATCGGGGAGGTTTCCAACGACGGCATCCCCCTGATGCAGGAGCTGGAGCAGCAGCTTCAGACGTTCGGCAGTCATCTCAAGCCCTACGTGAGAGAGCGGGAAATAGACGCGGCGGCGTTTCTCTGTCCGGAGGAGCAAGCAGCTGGCTGTTCGGTTTGTTTTGCATTTCATCCAACGGATGGCCGCATTGGAATTATGACAGAGCGGTACAGCTTTTCCTCTCTGCACGACTTCCTCTTCGTGGAGCTGGGCAAGGCGATCCTCCGCGGCAGCGCGCCCCGGCAGTGCCGACTGTGCGGGCGCTGGTTTCTCCATGAGCAGGGAGACCGGGCGATGTACTGTGAGCGCATCGCTCCCGGTGAGACGGAGCAGACCTGCCGGGAGATCGGGGCTCGGGCGGTCTTCGAGAAAAAGATTCAGGACGATGTATGCTGTAAGCGATGTATTTCAAATGCATCAAATACAACAGACAGTCAGCTCATTTGCGGCACAAATGAAATGGCTGATGAGAGGAAGGTTACAAATGGCAGAGTTGACTTATATTCGAGTAGGAGACTACTACATTCCTAATCTGATAGCTGATGAACCGGAGCCGGTCAGGACGGTGGGTAAGTACGGCAGTCTGCGGCGCAGCTACTTGAAGCAGCACAGGCATGACCTGTGGCGGGAACTGGCGGGCAGTGGAAAGCTTACCGCTCATCTGTTGGACATCGACGATACCGCCCAGGAGTGGATGGACAGAATGCTCCCGCAGATGATGGACGCCGCTGGCGCGACCGAGGAATTGAAAGCCCGTGACCAGATGGCGTGGGTGGGGATGATGAATAATTGCAGGGCCAGGGTGGAAGAAATTATCTTTACAGAGTTGGTTTACTGCTGAATATCCATGAAATAATAGGGGCTGGCAGCCAATGCCAGCCCCTATTATCGTCCCCTTGCGTCAGGCGTTTTTCGCTTTGTATTCTTCTCCCCAATTCCACATTGCATCCAAAACCGGCTTCAAACTCTGGCCTAGCTCCGTTAAAGTGTACTCCACTCGCGGCGGAACCTCTGGAAAGACCGTCCTGATCAGCAGGCCGCTTTCCTCCATTTGCCGAAGCTGGGAAGTCAGTACCTTTTGGCTTACGTTGCCGATGGATTTTTTCAATTCCCCAAACCGTTTTGTTCCCGGCAGCAAATCCCGGATAATAAGCACCTTCCACTTGTCGCTGATAAGCGTCAGCGTTGTTTCTACGGGGCAGGCGGGTAAAGTTTTGGCCTCCATCATCGTATCCTCCCATCTGTTAGTTTCTAAAATGCTGTATAGCTCTATTTTACTGTATCTCCCCCGCCGGGGTCAAGGTGAAAGAAAGAATTTTTTCTCCCGGCAAAAAAGCCGGAACCCCTTGAAATCGCGCAATCGTTTCCTCGCGGTAACTGTCCAATCGTTACCTCCGGGTGCCTATGCCACAATATTGTGCGTACTTCACAGCCCTCAAAAGGTCTGCTATGATACAGACAACGAAGGGAAACACCCCAGCGTTCAAAACAAAAATCAAAATCTATGGAGGTACGCAACATGAAAATCGCTGTTATCTGCGCCAATGGAAAGGCTGGCCGTCTGATTGTCAAGGAGGCCATGGATCGCAACCTGGATGTTACCGCCGTGGTGCGCGGGGAGAACAAGTCCGCCGCCGGCAAGGTAATTGCAAAAGACCTGTTTGACCTGACCGCCGCTGACCTCAAGGGCTTTGACGCGGTGGTGGATGCGTTTGGCGCCTGGACGCCGGAGACGCTGGAGCAGCACAGCACCACGCTGAAGCACCTGTGCGACACCCTCAGCGGCACGGATACCCGCCTGCTGGTGGTAGGAGGGGCCGGGAGCCTGTATGTCAACCCCGATCATACCGCTACCGTGTCTGACGGCCCGGACTTCCCGGAGATGTTCAAGCCCCTGGCCGTCGCCATGGCCAAGGCCCTGGGTGAACTGCGCCAGCGCAAGGATGTCAAGTGGACGTATATCAGCCCTGCCGGGGATTTCCAGGCGGAGGGTGAGCGTACCGGGGAATACATCCTGGGCGGCGAAGAACTGACCCTGAACAGCAAGGGCGAGAGCGTCATCAGCTACGCCGACTACGCCATCGCCATGGTGGATGAGATCGTGGGCGGGAGCCACATCCAGGAGCGCATTTCCGTAGTGCGCAAGTAAACCGGAACAGCACAGGGCCGTCCCGTGTGATGCGGGACGGCCTATAACTTAAAATCAGGAACCGGGGAGAACCGCTTATGGAACATCTGGAACAAATACGACAACTCAACGCAATGCTGCTGACAGAGATGCCCGAATACCAGCCGCAGGCGCAGAAATTTCCCCAGGATGCGGCCAGCCAGCGGCGGTTGCTCCGCAGTCTGATGAATGTCCGACCGCCCATGCCGCTGAAACGGGAATTTCTTGCCATGCAGGACGATCTCCTGTCCGCCGAACGGAACAGCAAGGGCGTTGTCGATGGAACTGCGCTGCCTGCCGTCAACAGCCATCCAAGAATTGCCGTCTGGAAAGGGGACATTACCCGGTTAAAAGTGGATGCAATCGTGGACGCTGACAATTCCGCCCTGCTGGGCTGTTTCTGCCCCTGCCACGGCTGTATTGACAACGCTATCCATTCGGCGGCGGGCCTCCAGCTTCGGGATGAGTGCAGTCAAATCATGCAGGCCCAGGGCCACCCGGAACCCAATGGCCGGGCCAAGCTGACAAAAGGCTACAACCTCCCTGCCCGGTATGTTCTGCACACAGTCGGCCCTATTGTCCAAGGTCGTGTGACCGCCAGGGACCGGGAGGAACTTGCCTCCTGCTACCGCTCCTGCCTGGAACTGGCAGCGGAGCATGGATTGGAGAGTATTGCGTTCTGCTGTATCTCCACCGGGGAATTTCACTTTCCCAACCAGGAGGCCGCTGAAATCGCAATCAAAACCGTTACGGACTTTCTTCGGCAGGATACGTCCGTCAAGAAGGTGATTTTCAATGTTTTCAAGGATATTGACGAGACAATCTACCGCCGCATACTCGGCGCAGGTTGAACGGCTGAAACAGGCCCTTGACAGCGCAGACGCGGTGGTGATCGGTGCGGGGGCAGGGTTGTCCGCCTCGGCAGGACTGACCTATTCCGGCGAACGGTTTGAAACATATTTCAAGGATTTTGCCGACAAGTATGGCATCCGGGATATGTACTCCGGGGGCTTTTATCCGTTCGCATCGCTGGAGGAATACTGGGCGTGGTGGAGCCGCCATATCATGGTGAACCGCTACGAACCCGCACCGAAGCCGGTCTATGATAATCTGCTGAAGCTGGTAGAGGGCAAGGACTACTTTGTTCTGACAACGAATGTTGACCATCAATTCCAGCTTGCGGGCTTTGATAAGAAGCGGCTGTTCTACACCCAGGGAGATTACGGCCTGTGGCAATGCTCGGAGCCCTGCCATCGGCGCACCTATGACAATGAGGAAACGGTACGCCGGATGTTTGCCGAGCAGCGGGATATGAGAGTACCGACAGAGCTTATTCCCCGCTGTCCTGTCTGCGGCAAGCCTATGACCATGAACCTGCGGGCAGACGATACCTTTGTTCAGGACGAGGGATGGTATCATGCCCAAAGCCGTTATCAGGACTTTTTGCGGCGGCATGAAGGGATGCGAGTAGTTTTCCTGGAGCTGGGTGTGGGGCGTAATACGCCGGTCATTATCAAGTATCCGTTTTGGAAATATACTCACAACAACACCAATGCTTTCTATGCCTGCATCAACTTCCAAGAGGCATTTGCCCCAAGGGAAATATCGGGTCGATCTGTCTGCGTTGGCGTTGATATAGGCGAGTTTCTGAAAGATATCTGTGAATAGAGGGGTACTTTCTTATAAGTGAGTATCTTACCATCATGTGCGTAATTGACGTACATTTCTGTGGGTCTATAATGATTCCGCAAGCTGAAATTTACAGCTCAAATACCCATCTTAAATACGGAGGATTTTGGTATGGACTTCAAATGGCTCAATGAGGGGCAGATGAAAGAGGAAAACAATAAAATAGAAATGATTGCTCCGGCACAGAGCGACTTTTTCTTTAACAATGGCGCAATCGGAGATGAGGGAATTACCCCGGAATCTTTATGTAATGCCCCATTTTACTATACGGAAATTGCGGGCGATTTTGTAATGCGGGTAAAGGTTGCCCACGACTTCAAGGATACATACGACTCGGCCTCCATCATGGTGATGCAAGATATGCGAAATTGGGCAAAAGCCTGTTTTGAAATGACCGATTTTGGAACACATGCCGTTGTGAGTGTGATTGCGCGGAACGGAGAATCGGACGATGCGAACGGGTGCAACATTGACGGCAATGATGTATGGCTGCAAGTGTGCAGAAGCGGAAAATCTTTTGCTTTCCATTATTCTGTTGACGGCAAAAACTTCTACATGATGAGATTCTTCAACCTCCCCGCTGGCGAAACGGTTAAGGTAGGGCTGCTGCCGCAGGCCCCCGTTGGAGATGGCGGAATAAGGACTTATACAGACCTTACCTTTGAGGAAAAAACGGTAAAAAACATTCGTATGGGTGAGTGACGCCCTTTACCCATAAAAATGATAGTAAGAGCAAAATAGAAAAGGACTTCAGCCTGTTTCTCTTATGGCTCGTTTTCTTCGCCCCAATCACAAATTGCGTTTAGTATAGGAATCAACGATTTCCCACGTTCCGTAAGACTATATTCCACTTTAGGCGGAATTTGCGGATATTCCTTCCTATGAACTAATCTATCTGCCTCTAATTCTTTTAAGGTGGAACTCAATGTCTTATAGGAAATTTCTCCTATATATTTTTTCATTTCATTAAAGCGGACAACGCCGAACTCTGCAAGAACATACAATATCGTCATTTTATACTTCCCGCTGATCAGCGATAGTGTATAGCTGAAACCTGTACTCCTAAAACATTCGTTTGAAATAAGCCGTTCGCTCATATCACACTCTCCTTTATATTAGTATATAACCAAAAATAAAGTATCACACCTAAATGTGCGTACTTGCTTTTTGGCCTGCGTGTGTTATGATATTACCATCTTGTATGGGAAAAGTCAATCCCACAACATAGGAGGATGATTTTATGGGTAAAAAAATAGTTGTAATCACCGGCAGCCCCCGCAAAGCGGGAAACAGCTTTGCAATGACAGAGGCTTTTATTGCGGCAGCGGAAAAAAGGGGACATACAGTGACCCGGTTTGACGCCGCCAAAATGAATGTGAGTGGATGCCGCGCCTGCGAAACCTGTTTTAAGACAGGGAAGCCCTGCTCCTTCAACGATGATTTCAATACCATAGCACCGGCTATCCAAGCAGCGGACGCAGTAGTTTTTTCTACGCCGGTTTACTGGTACTCGATCCCTTCTCAAATCAAGGCGGTGATCGACAAGCTGTTTTCCTTCTACAACGCAAAGGTCGATCTTTCGGGCAAAGAATGCGCATTGATTTCCTGCTGTGAGGAAAGTGATGTGTCTGTCTTTGACGGTGTCCGCATTCCGATTGAGAGGTCGGCCGCCCTGTTGAACTGGAAAATGGTGGGGGCGGTGATGGTTCCGGCGGTGGTAGGTGTTGGTGACATTGACAAGACAGATGGTTGTGAACAGGCCGCAAAATTGGCCGAGAAGTTTTGAGGCTTCAAAGGACGCATAATTCTGAAACTGCTACACGGCATAAGAAAAAGCTATCGTGCAACCACAACTTGTCACGCCAGGAAACGGCGGCTTTGAGCAAGTCAAAGCCGCCGTTTTTATAGACAGTACAGCAACGAGGTCGGCGTTGCCGACCATATACAAACGCCATATACAATGCAAAACCAAAGCGGGGAAAATTTTGAATAACAGTGACAGAGCAGCCATCAACGGGAGGACATAGAAAATGAGGGAAGTGCTATGTAATTATACAGACAATATTGAAATTATTGGCGCGTCCGAAAACAATCTGAAACATATTGACCTGACAATTCCAAAAGGAAAGCTGGTGGTGCTGGCAGGTGTTTCCGGCTCCGGCAAAAGCTCACTGGCTTTTGATACGATTGCGGTTGAGAGCGCCCGACAGTGGCAGACCTCCTATCCGCTCTACTTACGGAACAAGATGCCTCACTATGAGCGGCCTAAAGTAGATGAAATTCGTAGTCTCACTCCTGCAATAGTTGTCGATCAGAAAGCATTCGGCGTTAGTAGCCGTTCCACTGTGGGTACGGCTATTGATGCCGCTCCGCTGATTCGTTTGTTGTTTTCTCGCATTGGGGAACCCGGTGCAGGTGGAGCTATGGCCTATTCATTCAATCATCCCCTGGGGATGTGTCCAGTCTGTACTGGCCTGGGGGAGCGGATGGAGCTGGTGGAAAAGAGCCTTTTTAACTTAGAGGGAACGCTCCGCAAGGGTGGGCTGAATTTCAGCCAGTTTCAAAGCACCTGGCAGAACGAATTATACACGGGCAATCCCTTTTTGAACCCGGACAAAAAGCTGAAGGACTACTCGCCGGAGGAGTGGGAAATGTTGCGTAGCGGTCCCAAGGAACCGCTGACGATTGAAAGCCCATCCAATAACATCGGGCATATGTGGAAAATGCCATATGAAGGAGTTATTCCCCGCTTTCGTCGGCTCTACCTCAATCGGGACATTTCCAAGCTGAAAAAGACCTTGCAGGAAGAAATTTTAACCCACGTTCACAAAGGCCCATGTAAGACCTGCGGTGGCACAGGGCTGAACCCGCAAGCATTGGCTTCAAAAATCAAGGGGCGGAATATCGTCGATTATTTTGAAATGCCGGTATGCGATCTCCTGCCAGTGCTGGCGGAAATCAACAATCCCGTTGGCGTGTCCCTTGCAAAACAGATCATGGCTTATTTGGGGCGTATGGTGGAGGTTGGTATTGGCTATCTCTCGCTGTCCCGCCGGACGGACACGCTCTCTGGGGGAGAGGTCCAGCGCATTAAAATGGTGCGGAACCTGGGGAGCAGTTTAAGCAACATCACCTATATTTTCGACGAACCCACCGCTGGCCTGCATCCTGCCGACGCAGATCGGATTGGCCGTCTGCTGGTGGAGCTGCGAGACAGTCACAACAATGTGCTGGTGGTGGAGCATAGCCGTCAGATGATGGCCCTGGCCGACCATATCATAGAGTTGGGGCCGCTGGCCGGGACACGGGGCGGCGAAATTGTCTATCAGAGCGATTTGGAGGGCCTGCGCCATGCGGACACGATCACCGCACAGGCCATGCGTCAGAAAATCGAAATCAATCCAGCCCCCTTGCCTTGGACAGAGGGCTTTGCAATCAAGGACGCCCATTGTCACAACTTGAAGCACATTGATGTGGTAATTCCCAAGGGAGTGTTGACCGCTGTTACCGGCGTAGCTGGTTCCGGCAAAAGCTCGCTGGTCTGCCATGAATTTGTAAAACGCTGTCCAGAGGCTATCGTGATCGACCAAAAGCCCATCGGCACATCTATCCGCTCCACCCCCGCCACTTATACGGGCGTTATGGACGAGATACGGAAGCTGTTCGCCAAAGAGAACGGTGTGGGGGCCGAGTGGTTCAGCTTTAATTCCAAGGGTGCTTGCCCGGTCTGCAAGGGGAAAGGCGAAATTTCCTATGAAATGGCCTTTGCGGAGCCTGTTGTGGTTCTGTGCGAGGAATGTCAAGGGCGGCGATACAACCCCACCGCATTGAGCTACACCTACCACGGGAAAAACATAGAGGAAGCTATGTCGCTGACGATTGAACAGGCGATGGAGTTTTTCACAGAAGAAAAAGTGCGTAAGCCCCTGCGAAGCATGACGGATGTTGGCCTGAGCTATATGACCCTGGGACAGCCCACCAGCACTCTCTCCGGTGGCGAAGTCCAGCGGGTGAAGTTGGCAAGTGAGTTGCACAAAGAGGGCAATATCTACATTCTGGACGAGCCGACCACCGGCCTGCACAGCCGGGACATTGAAAAACTGCTATCCCTGCTGCGGCAGTTGGTAGCACAGCACAATACTGTGGTAATCGTGGAGCATCGCTTGGAATTGATCGCACAAGCTGACTGGATCATCGACATGGGACCGGAGGGCGGCAGTGAGGGCGGCGAAGTGCTGTTTTGCGGAACGCCGGACAACCTGCTCGGGTGTTCTATTTCTAAAACTGGTAACTACTTGAAACAGCTTGGAAGAAGAAACTAACAAGAATATTTTGAATATGAAATGAAACAATCTGCCGCACGACGGCAAAAGAAAAAAGCCGTCGTACAGCACAATTTGTCACGCCCGAAAACGGCGGCTTTTGAGAAATCGAAAGCCGCCGCTTTTATATCCACCGGCAGCACATAGGAGGATGCCGCCATGCGATTATGGAGAGATAAGCACTTGTCAAAAAAAGCCTGACCTCCGTAGCGGCGTACTCCACCCAGGTTTGCGAAAATAGTCGTTTCCTGTCGGCTCACAATCATGTTTCCCGCGCCCGAATGGCACTGTACCATCCGGGCGTTTTTGCGCTCCTATGGGCCAGGATTGCCTTGCCCAGCCCTCGTTGCCGTTCCCCGCCCCTTTCGTTCAGACCCCGGAAAAATCTGAACGAAAGGAAAATGCAGGATGGGAATTACCATCAGAAAGCATAGGCGCAATTTGTCCTATGAAGATGCCGCCACCCTTGACGAGCTTTGGGCGATTGCCAAGCAATTTGACCGGAGCTTTTACCGTGAGTGGAAAGACTATTGGGACGAGCGAGGCTATGACGAGTACATAGTTGTTACCGAGGGCCGGTTGCCCTACTGTGAATCGCCGGAGCAGTATGTGTGTCGTATGGAAACCCGCAGGGAAATCCTGGCGGTACTGGCGCTTTGCACCGAGAAACAGAGGGAGCGGTTTCTGCTCCATGCGCTCTACGATCTTAGCTATGAGGAAGTAGGAAAAATCTGCGGATGCTCCGATGTAGCGGTTCTTAAAAGTATCAAAGCTGTCCGAAAAAAGTTTTTGAAATTTTTCGGATAAATGGGTTAGTGAATAGCTGTTCAAAACGGCTATAAGGTGAGGGGCGATATGCTCCATCACCGGAAGGGACAAGCTGCTACGGCGGCTTGTCCTTTCTGACATTTGAAGGAGGTCTTTATGACAATTATCAAACTGCACCACCGATACCCCCGTTGCCCTATCAACTGCACTTCCATTCCGCTCCTGATACTGCCTTTAGAGGAATTGCTGATCCAGGACGAGGCCGCAGTTGCGTGGCTGCTGGCGAATCTATCCCAAGCGCAAATCCGGCAGTCCCGCTCTTGCGCCGCCGCCAGTGCGATCACGAAGCTGGAACGGTATTTCATCAAAAACGGCTGGATGCCGAAGGAGGTTTGATGTGCAAATGGACAAAAAATCGTTGGAGGCTCAAAAGGCCGAGGCAGAAAAGGAAGCCCGCCAGTATGAGAACCAGGTGAAGATTTTGCTGAACAAGCAGAGGGACGCAGAACGTCACGCCCGGAACCACCGCCTGATCGTACATGGCGCAATTATGGAGGGTGTGTTCCCCTTCACCGCCAGCATGGACGGCGAGGCGATCAAGGAGTTTCTAATCGCCCTGTCCCGCCTGCCGGGAGCAACAGAGGCGGCGGAAAAAGCACAGAACGTCGGGGACGAGGGATAGTCCGTTCGGAGAACGGCGCACTTATACACCGAGTCCGGTGCCGTGCGCCCTGCCGGGGGCTTGTTGCGTCCTGCGGACGCGATGGGGAAGTACCTTCCCCAAACCCCATGTGCGCCAGCAAAAACGAAACATCCGCTTTGCGTCTGTTCCGTTTCCGCTGGCCTATATCCCCCGCCAATGACTGCGGAGGAAGGAGGAAAACCACATAGCGATTTTTCATTGTCCCATTCAGATCATCAAGCGGAGCGTGGGCCGTTCGGCTGTTGCCGCTGCTGCCTATCGGAGCGGTGAACGGCTGACTAATGAGTGGGACGGCAAAACCCATGACTACACGCATAAACCCGGTGTTGTCCATACGGAGATCATGCTGCCCGCCCACGCCCCGCCGGAGTTTCAAGACCGCTCTACGCTCTGGAACTCAGTGGAGCAAATTGAAAAGGCCAGCGACGCCCAGCTTGCCCGTGAAATCGAAGTTGCCCTTCCCGTGGAGTTGTCCAGAGCGGAGCAGTTGGCCCTTGTCCGTTCCTATGTCCAGGACAATTTTGTAGCTGCTGGGATGTGCGCCGACTTTGCGCTCCATGACAAGGGTGACGGCAACCCACACGCTCACATTCTGCTGACGATCCGGCCCCTCCGTTCTGATGGTAAATGGGGACCGAAATGCCGCAAGGTGTATGACCTGGACAGCCAGGGCAACCGCATCCCGGACGGTAAAGGCGGCTGGAAGAATCACCGGGAGGACACCACCGATTGGAACAATCGGGAGAACGCCGAGAAGTGGCGGGCGGCGTGGGCTACTTACGCCAACCGTGCATTGGAGGCGGAGGGCCGGCCGGAGCGGATAGATCACCGCAGTTATGAGCGGCAGGGCGTTGATAAAATTCCCTCCATCCACATGGGCGTTGCCGCCTCGCAGATGGAGCGAAAGGGCATTGCCACCGAGAAGGGAGACATCAACCGTCAGATTGCCGCAGATAACAAATTGCTGAAGGAACTCAAAGCCCGCATCACCCGGATTTACAACTGGTCAAAGGAACAAGCCCAAGCCGAACAGCCCCAGAACAGCGGCAGTCTTGTGACCCGGCTTTATGAAGCCCAGGCAGAGGTCAACATGAACAAAGCCCGCTATCGTTCTGGCAAGATTAAAGCTCTCCAGGAGAACGCAAAATTGCTGGCGTTTTTGCAGAGGAACGGTATCACTTCCATGCAGGAACTCTACGAGAAAGTTGCCGCCATGAACAAGGATTATTACGATCTCCGGGGGCAAATTGTCAAAGCCGAGCGCCGTCTTGCTGTGCTGGATGAACGGCTGGAAATGTGGTCGCAGTATCAGCAGCAAAAGCCCATCCGTCAGAAGCTGGATAAGCTGAAACCGAATAAGCGGGAGAAGTACCAGCAGGAGCATAGGGCCGAGTTAGCCGCTTTTGACGCTGCCGCTGATTTTCTGAAACGGCTGAAAGAATCCGGCGAGGCGATCACGCCCAAGGCATGGCGGGCCGAGGCCGCGAAGCTGACCATGCAGAAGGATTTCGATTATCAGAAAATGCGGGATATGCGGGATGAAATCAAAGGCGTTGAGAATCTCCGCAAGGCCGCTGACCGGCTGGCCCGTGAGGGACAGCACCAGCAAAAGGAAAATGAACGATAAATTTATCAGGAGGTTACGAAAATGGATATGAACCCGTGGGAACGCCGCCAGAAGATTTTGGAGGCTTTGTGCCTCCGGCGGCACGATACTTATGGCAATCTGGCGCATGAGTTTAACGTCAGCACCGGGACAATTCGCCGCGACATTGTGGTGCTGACCTGCTCCTATCCGATTGAGACGGTGAAGGGCGGTCACGGCGGTGTCAGAGTAGCGGAGTGGTTTCACCTTGACCGCAGGGCGCTGAACTCTGCGGAGATCACTTTTCTCCGCAGGCTGGGGGAATCGCTGGATGGCCCCGACCTGGAAATGCTCAACCGGATTATCGCTATATTTTCGCATTGAGGGCAACTGCCATGCAAATGAAAATCAGCGAAATCAAAATCAATCCTGGACGGCGGGATACCCAGCAGCGGAACGTGGAGGAACTGGCCCGGAGCATTGCCGCCGTGGGCCTGATGAATCCCATCACCGTCACCCAGGACAACACGCTTATCGCTGGCCTGCATCGCCTGGAAGCGGTGAAGCTGCTGGGCTGGACGGAGATCGAGTGCGTTGTTAGCGAAGCGGACGGACTGCAAGCGGAGTTGGCAGAGATTGACGAGAACTTTGTTCGGGCTGGCCTGTCCCACCGGGAGCTGGGCGATCTGCTTCTGCGCCGGAAGGAACTCTACGAGGCCATCCACCCGGAAACCCGGCAGGGTCAGCGAAATGGGCAGACGGCTAAAAACGCAAATTTTTCGCTTTTAGAAACAAAGTCCTTTGCCCAGGACACCGCTGACAAGCTGGGCGTGAGCAAGCGCACCGTGGAGCAGCTTGTCCAGACCGCCCGCGACTTGACCCCGGAGGCCAAGAAAACCATTCGGGACGCTGGCGATAAGATCACCAAAGGGGCCGCGCTGAAAATTTCCAGACTGCCCCCTGACCAGCAGGAGGAAGCCGCTGCCGTTCTGACCATAGCGCCGCCCACACCGAAGCGGCAGGGGATGATAGACAGTGAATCAACGTTGAGCGAGTTTAAGGCACTATGCGCCCGCTATGTTTCCGGTATCGAAGCCCTGCATCACCGGGCGGACATTTTCGCCGGAATGTCAATTTCCCAATTTGACGCATTGGGCGATAGCGCCTATTCTGTCACGACCGCAATCAAAGGATTTTTTGAGAAAGTACATGAAATCCGACACGAAATGGAGAAGGAACATGAAAACTGACTATATCACCAGCGGCTCCACCCTGCCGCCCTACCTGGCTTATCCCCGGTTTCTGCTGGGTATGAATATCCGGCTGACCGCCAAAGAGGTCTACGCGATCATGTTGAATATGACGCTGAACTCCGAGGCCGCACAGACCGACAAGCGCGGGCGGCGCTATCTGGCGTTCTACAACAAGACCATCGCGGAAATCATCGACCGCACCCCCAGCACCGTGGCACAGTCCCTGCGGGAGTTGGAGGACGTGGGGCTGGTGGAGAAGAAGCTGATAGCCCTCCATACTCCCTATCACATCTACATCAAGCTGCCCGCCGGAGAGAATGAGCCGTGATTGTCCACATGAACTACCAGCAGTACCGCACCGCCCGGAGGCTGGTACATAGCTGCTGCAATTATAATTGCGGGAACTGTCTGCTTCTGGACGATGGCGAGGAATGTGTCTGCCCGCAGAGCATCACCTACTCACTGATCTGCAAATGGTTCCGCGCCGCCGTCCTGCCTTTGGACGCTGGCCTGTGCGCCGCCCTGTCCCCGGCCCCCGCTATCGGCCAGCGGCGGTGCCGGGAATGTCGGAGGCTTTTTATTCCTCCCAAACGCAACACTCTTTACTGCCCTGACTGTGCCGCAAATCGGGCTAAACGCAGCAAACGAGCGTGGGCCAGAAAAAAGCGGGCCGGAGTGTAGAAAAAGTTGCCTCCAAAAGTCCAGTAATTGCAAGGCTTTCCGAGGGCGGCTCGATAGGAGGCTGATACATTCCCTATCCAGCGCCCCGGAAGGCCCTCAGACGGCCCGCAACGGCCAATCCACGCAAAGGAGAGAACTGCCTATGGCTGACAATCGCAAATATTACTATCTCAAGCTGAAGGAAAACTATTTTGACGATGATTCCATTGTCCTGTTGGAGAGTATGCAGGACGGTATTCTGTACTCTTACATCCTGCTGAAGCTGTATCTGAAATCGCTGAAGCACGGCGGACGGCTCCAGCTTGACGAGAGTATCCCCTACACCCCGCAGATGATCGCCACCATCACCCGCCAGCAGATTGGAACTGTGGAGCGGGCAATCAAGATTTTCTTGCAGTTGGGGCTTATGGAGCAGATGCAGGACGGGGCCTTTTACATGACCAACATCGAACTGCTGATAGGTCAATCCTCCACTGAGGGAGAGCGGAAACGGCGGGCGCGGCAGGCAAATCGGATTGCGCTGAATCCTGGTGGACAAATGTCCGCCCATTGTCCGGACATTCGTCCACCAGAGATAGAGAGAGAGTTAGAGATAGAGATAGAGAAAGAGAGAGAGTTAGAAAAGGGACACGCCGCCCCCGCTGTTTTGGGCCGGTATCAGAATGTCATTTTGTCGAAACGGGAGTTGACCGAACTGCAAAGCGACTTCCCCACCGTTTGGCAGGAGTACATTGAGAGATTATCCGAGTACATGGCATCTACTGGCAGGACGTACAAGAGCCATGCCGCCACCATCCGCCGTTGGATAGCGGATGATAGGCGCAAGGCCGCTCCCCCTGCCCGTGACCGGGATTACAGTGTGAAGGACGGTGACACGGTATGACGGAGATCCGCGAGGACGAATATCTTGACCCCGCTGACGGCCTGATCCATTGCCGCAAATGCAGAGGCCCCCGGCAGGCAGTCATACCCGACCCGTTCAAGGGCGGCAGCTCCAAGCCCCGTTGCGTCTGCTCCTGCCAGCAGGAGGCGGAGCGCCGTCGCAGGGAGGCCGAGGAACGCCGCCAGCGCATGGAACGTACAAGGCCCAGGGACTTCAAGACCGCTATCTCTACGGCTACACCTTCGCCAACGACAACGGCGGCAATCCTGTTATGGCAAAAGCCCACGCTTATGTCGATCACTGGCCCCAGGCGTTCAAGCGGAACATCGGCCTACTGCTGTTCGGTGACGTTGGGACTGGAAAATCCTTCGCGGCCGGGTGCATCGCAAACGCCCTTCTCGACCTGGACATACCCGTACTCATGACCAACTTTCCCACCATCCTGGCCCGCCTGTGCGGGACGTTTGGAGAGGACAGGACGGATTTTCTGGACAGCCTGGGAGACTATGACCTGCTAATCATAGACGATTTAGGCGCGGAGCGCAACACCGAATACGCTCTTGAGCAAATGTTTTCCATCATCGACAGTCGCTACCGCTGTAACAAGCCGCTGATCGTGACCACGAATCTGAAGCTGGACGAATTGAAGCACCCGCCCGACCTCGCTCATGCCCGTATCTATGACCGGATTTTAGAACGCTGCGCCCCCATCCTCTTTGCCGGGAAGAACTTCCGAGAGGACAACGCCGCCAGCACCAAGGCGGCAGCGCGGCGCATCGTATCGCTTTGACCACTCAAAAATTGAATCTGCACTATGCAGGGAGAGGAACTATATGGAGAACGAGAACATGACCACCGCTGTTGACACCGCCAGCGTCTCTACCCCGGAGGATACCGCCGCCCAGGAAAATCCCCCCGCTCTGATAAAGAAAATTGGGGGTATGACCTACATCGTGCGGGTGCATTTCAGCACCACTAGCAAGGAGACGTTCAGCGATAAGGTCAAGCGGCTGCTGCGGAATGAGGTCCGGCAGTTGATGGAACAGGAGTCCGCAGGAAAATGACCGCATGGAGGGCTGGGATGCCCCGGGCCCTCTTTTTGCTATCTTGAAAAGCGGCAGGGTTTGTGTTAAGATAAAGGTGAATTAGGCAGTAGGAAGGAAAGTAGGTGGTACATTTGACAGTAACGGAACAGATAGACCAACGGCACCAGGAGGATTTGCAAAGGCTCAGAGGATTTCGCCTGCTGGACGATGATTTTCTGACAAAGTGCTTTGAGGGTGATCCCAAGTACATTCAGCTTGTACTGCGGATTGTGTTGGAGATGCCCGATTTGGTGGTCGTTGATGTCCGCACACAGGTATTCGTGGAAAACCTGCTTAACCGCTCTGTGCGACTGGATGTTCTGGCAACAGACAGCACCGGGCGAAAGATAAACGTGGAAATTCAGCGATCCGACAAAGGCGCTGGACGAAAACGGGCAAGATATAACAGCAGCATGATGGACGCTAATCTTTTGCATAAGGGCGAGAAATTTGACGAGTTGCCAGAAACTTATGTTGTGTTCATCACTGAACATGATGTGATTGGTGATGGACAGCCACTCTACAAGATTGAGCGGTATATTTCTGGCAGCAACAAAAAGTTTGAGGACGGTTCGCATATTTTGTATGTGAATGGTGAGTATCGAGACGAGACACCTATTGGAAAGCTGATGCACGATTTTTCCTGCACAGTCCCGGATGATATGTACTATGACGAGCTGGCGGAACGGGTTAGATTTTTCAAAGAAAGTAAGGAGGGTGTTGCGATTATGTGTAGAGCAATGGAAGATATGAGAAATCAAGCTGCGCTGGAACGAGTAAAGGCGGTCGTTTACCGTATGCTGGCGGCAGGAAAGTATTCGTTAGAGGAAATTGCAGATATGACCGAACTTTCCTTGGACGAGGTAAAAAAGCTGAAGGCAGGGCAAAGCGCATAAACTATTGTGCCAATTTACGGGCGGGAATCTGACTAAACCAGGTTCCCACCCTTTTTCTATGTCTTAATTATGAACAATCCGTAAACATGATTAGGAAATTGTTGACAACTCGTTTCAGGCAAGACGGCGAAGTCAATTTTGGTGAGCTGCGGGGCGCGGCTGGCGGTATTTGATATCGAGGAACTGCGGGATGTCACCGCCTATGACGAATCGGAGCTGGACACCCTGGGAGGACCGGAAAACGGCCCTCTTTCTCATTATGAGCGACACGGACGACAGCTTCAATTTCCTTATTTCCCTGTGTTACACCCAGTTGTTCAACCTCCTGTGCGAAAAGGCCGACGATGTATACGGCGGGCGGCTTCCCGTTCACATCCGCTGCCTGATTGACGAATGCGCCAACATCGGACAGATTCCTAAGCTGGAAAAGCTCATGGCAACCATCCGAAGCCGGGAGATTTCCGCTTGTCTGGTTCTGCAAGCACAGAGCCAGCTCAAAGCGCTTTACAAGGACAACGCCGACACGATCATCGGCAACTGCGACTGCTCCATTTTCCTTGGTGGTAAAGAGCCTGGGACGCTGAAAGAGCTGTCGGCCCAGCTCGGCAAAGAAACCATCGACAAGTTCAACACAGGAGAGAGCCAGGGCAGAGAGATTTCCCACTCTTTGAACTATCAGAAGTTAGGGAAAACCATGCTTACCCCCTGCAGGGAAAGGTCATTTGCGGATGCTGCGGCCATGCCCTGGCGCGCATGGAGCGGAAAACGTCTTACTATCTCTGCCGCCACTCGGAGGCGGACGGACGGTTTTCGTGTCATGGATTGAAGGTCCTGACGGACGATTTGGAGCAGGCCGTTTTTGACACGCTGAAATGTCAGGTGAAGGCCCTGGAAAGTGATCTGAATGTGCTGTCTGCGGAAGCGCTGATTCCCGGCTGGGCGGAGTATGACCGGCAGATCGAGGGGCTTCTGGATGATAAGCTCCGGCTTTATGAGCGGTATCTTCACGGCGAGGTTGAGCTGGACGCCTACAAGGCAGAAATGTTCGTTTACGATGAGCGGCTGCGAAAAATGAAAAACGCCCGTTCCGCCTGGATGGCCCAGGCGGAGCAGACGAAGGAAGCGGATGAACGGCGGCAGAACCGGGAGCGGGCAATTCGGGAGGTTGCTGAGGCCGGCAAGCTGACGGATGCGCTGTCGGAGCTGCTGATTGAGAAGGTGTTTGTTTTTCCGGGAAATCGGATTGAGATTGCATATAAAACGCAGGATATTTTCTCGTGAAGCGGTACTAATTTTTTTGTCGTGAGTGAAACGTAGGGGTGACGCAAATCATGGAATCGGATGCTGGGGAGGCCGGCCTGCTTCAGCAGGACCTTCAACCGGCGGTATGCTGAGCCAGGATTGGTGGGCTGTTCCGGCTTCAGGGG
>ERZ808028.859-NODE-859-length-21381-cov-10.280605_pt1 | contig 21381 bp, 16 predicted proteins | sample MGYA00380184_ERZ808028 | MGnify/ENA primary metagenome ERZ808028 (study PRJEB31490, sample SAMN06133397) | mouse gut metagenome | isolation source: J8_1 | host: mice | place: China: Chengdu | collected 2015-05 ...
ATAGCTTTCCAGAAATTTCTTCTGGTTCTGTATGGAGTTGCTTTCGCCGCCGTCCCTGTCCTCGTCCCCCACGGATAAGCGGGAGTAAAGGGCTGTGATTTTGCTGTAATCATTCATGTGCATACCCTCCTGCGTCAATATAGGTGTTGCTTACAGTTAAGATTATGCACCTCAGTGTGAAAGTTCGTGCTCTGAACCGTTCTGGATTTTTATCTGTTGCGGAAACGGAGTTGAAATTCTGCGGATTATATGTTGAAAAATATGACGAATCCGTTATAATGAAAAGTGAAATCATTACTACATATTAAAAATTTACGGAGGACTCAGAAAATGGGAAAAGTGAAACGTATTTACGTGGAAAAAAAGGAATCCTTTGCCGTGAAGGCGAGGGAACTTGAGGAGGAACTGAAGGGCTATCTGGGCATTGCCGGGCTGAAAAAAGTTAGAATTTTCATCCGCTATGATGTGGAGAACATATCAGATGCCATATTTGAGAAGGCTTGCAGCAGTGTATTTTCAGAGCCGCCTGTTGATGACTTATATATGGAACGCATTGAAATGCCGGAAAACGCCCGTTGTTTTTCAGTGGAGTTTCTGCCGGGGCAGTTCGACCAGAGGGCAGATTCGGCAGTGCAGTGTGTGCAGTTTTTAAAGGAGGACGAGCAGCCGATCATCAAGACAGCCGTCACCTATCTGCTGATTGGAACCATTTCGGACAGTGAGTTTGACAAGATCAAAAGTTACTGCATCAATCCGGTAGATTCGCGGGAAACAGGGCTTGAGAAGCCGGAGACACTGGTGCAGTCTTTTGAGGAACCTGCCGATGTTGGAAGTTTTGATGGATTTGCGGATATGGACGAGGACACGCTGAGAGAGCTTTACGGTTCGCTTGGACTTGCCATGACCTTCAAGGATTTCCAGCACATTCAGAATTATTTTAAGAATGAGGAGCACAGAGACCCGACAGTCACGGAGGTCAGAGTGCTTGACACCTATTGGTCCGACCACTGCCGCCATACGACGTTTTCTACGGAGTTGAAGGAGGTGTCGTTTGAGGACGGTTATTATACAGCGCCAATCAGGACGACCTATGAAAATTATCTTGCAGTCCGCGAGGAAATTTTCGCAGGCAGAAAGGACAAATATGTCTGTCTGATGGATTTGGCGCTCATGGCGATGCGCAAGCTCAAAAAGGACGGCAAGCTCGAGGACATGGAAAAGTCGGACGAGATAAACGCCTGCTCGATTGTCGTGCCAGTGGAGATTGACAAGGAGGATGGAAAGGGCGTCATCACAGAGGAATGGCTTGTAAACTTCAAGAACGAGACACATAACCACCCGACGGAAATCGAGCCGTTCGGCGGCGCGGCAACCTGCCTTGGCGGAGCCATTCGTGACCCTCTTTCCGGCCGTACTTATGTCTATCAGGCGATGCGTGTCACAGGCGCGGCAGACCCGACAGTGCCCGTTGAGAACACCATGCGGGGCAAGCTTTCCCAGAAAAAGCTGGTGCGCGGCGCGGCGAGCGGCTATTCGTCCTACGGCAACCAGATTGGGCTTGCAACAGGATTTGTCAAGGAAGTCTACCATCCAAACTATGTGGCAAAGCGAATGGAAATCGGTGCGGTGATGGCAGCAGCGCCGCGGGCAGGCGTTATCCGCGAAAATTCTGACCCCGGCGATATCATTATCCTGCTCGGCGGACGGACAGGGCGCGACGGCTGCGGCGGTGCGACGGGTTCCTCCAAGGTGCACACAACGGCGTCCTTGACGACCTGCGGCGCAGAGGTTCAGAAGGGAAATGCGCCGACAGAGCGCAAATTACAGCGTCTGTTCCGCAGACCCGAGGTCAGCAAAATCATCAAGAAGTGCAACGACTTTGGCGCAGGCGGCGTGTCTGTTGCAATTGGAGAACTTGCGGACGGTCTTGTCGTGGACATGGACAAAGTGCCGAAAAAATATGCTGGTCTTGATGGAACCGAGCTTGCCATCTCCGAGTCGCAGGAGAGAATGGCAGTCGTTGTGGACCCGAAAGATGCTGACCAGTTCCTTGCGTATGCTGCCGAGGAGAATCTGGAGGCCGTGAAGGTTGCGGTTGTCACCGAGGAGCCAAGACTGGTATTAAAGTGGCGCGGCAGCAAGGTTGTGGATATCGCGAGAGCCTTTCTCGACACAAACGGTGCACATCAGGAGACGGGTGTGTTCGTGGAAACGCCTGTAAAAGAGGACAACTATTTTCATAAGACAGCAGTCAAAAAGGTTGCGGAGGCGCTTGAAAAGAATGATCTCAAGGAAGCAGTTCTTGCCACATTAAATGACCTCAATGTCTGCTCACAGAAAGGTCTGGTGGAAATGTTTGACGCGTCCATCGGGGCAGGCAGTGTGTTCATGCCTTACGGTGGAAAGTACCAGCTCACAGAGACACAGGCGATGGTGGCAAAGCTCCCTGTTTTAAAGGGAAAGACGGATACCGTGACAATGATGGCGCACGGTTTTGACCCATATCTGTCGAGCTGGAGCCCATATCATGGTGCTGTGTATGCCGTGACGGAATCCATGGCAAAGATTGTGGCAGCAGGCGGAGACTTCACCAAGATTCGCTTTACCTTTCAGGAATATTTCAGGCGTATGACAGAGGAAGATGCCCGCTGGAGCCAGCCGTTTGCGGCACTGCTCGGCGCATATGATGCACAGATTGGCTACGGGCTGCCCTCGATTGGTGGTAAGGATTCCATGTCAGGTACATTCAATAAGATTGACGTGCCGCCCACACTCGTTTCCTTTGCCGTTGATGTTGCGAAGCAGCAGGATATCATTACGCCAGAGTTAAAAAATGCAGGGGATAAACTCGTTGTGTTTGATCTGCCGAAAAATGCGTATGACCTCCCTGATTATGAGAACGTTATGAAACTGTACAGCAGCGTTGCGAAGTTGATCGCCGACAGGGTGATTGTCGCGGCTTATGCACTTGACTCCAAGGGTATTGTGGCAGCTGCGGTCAAGATGGCATTTGGCAACAAAATGGGCGTGGAATTTGACAGCGCGCTTGACGCAAAAGCATTGTTTGCGAATGAAACAGGAAGCATAATTGCGGAAGTGCCGTCAAGCAAGCTTTCGGCACTTGAGGCAGGCGGCGCGGCGTACAGAACGGTCTCTACAGTGCGCGCAGAAAACGAGGGCTTTGTGTACAAAGATACAACCGTGTCGATGGACGAGGCATTGAAGGCATGGACATCAAAGCTTGAAAAAGTATTCCCGACGAAGGCGGTAAAAAGCACAGACGCAATCGAGACAAAGCTCTATGACACCAAAGACATTTATGTATGTAAAAACAAAGTGGCAAAACCGACGGTATTCATACCGGTATTCCCCGGCACAAACTGCGAGTATGATTCCACCATCGCATTTGAGCGTGCGGGTGCCAATGTCGTGACAAAAGTATTCCGCAATCTGTCGGCGGAGGATATCAGGGATTCTGTTGACGCGTTTACGAAAGCAATCGCGCAGGCACAGATTATCATGTTCCCGGGCGGTTTCTCAGCAGGCGATGAGCCGGACGGAAGCGCGAAGTTCTTTGCGACGGCATTTCAGAATGCAAAGATGAAGGAGGCAGTCAACAAGCTGCTGAATGAAAGGGACGGTCTTGCACTCGGTATCTGTAACGGATTTCAGGCGATGATCAAGCTGGGGCTGGTGCCTTATGGTGAGGTAGTCGGGCAGAAGGAAGATTCCCCGACGCTTACCTACAACACCATCAATCGCCATATTTCCAAGATGGTCTACACAAAAGTTGTCACAAACAAGTCGCCATGGCTACAGCTCGCTGAACTTGGCAAGACCTACGTGACACCGGCTTCCCACGGCGAGGGAAGATTTGTGGCGCCGCAGGAGTGGATTGACAAGCTTCTTGCAAACGGACAGGTTGCGACACAGTATGCTGATTTTAACGGCAATATCTCCATGGACGAGGAGTGGAACGTGAACGGCTCCTACGCCGCAATCGAAGGAATCACCTCCCCTGACGGAAGATGCCTTGGCAAGATGGCACACGTGGAGCGCCGCGGAGATGGCGTAGCCATGAATATCTATGGGGAACAGGATTTGAAGATTTTTGAAGCGGGGGTTCTGTATTTTAAATAAAATTTAATCTTTTGAGAAAATTACAAGACTGTCGGAAAATGAATTAATTTTCTAATATGTTGTTTGAGCGTACAACAAGATATTGGAAGTAGATTTCATTTTTCGACAGTTTTAATTTGTATTTAGAGATAACTTAATTCAGGATTAGCTACAATTACATTCGGAATTTATTCTTTTGGTATGATAAAAGATTGAAAATATAATGAATTGAGTAAATTATTGAAAAAAGTGGTGTAAAGTATGAATATATTATACTTTGTATCAGTTGTTGGTGAAAGAATAAATAGAGATATTACAACATTAAACATACTATATTTTTATCGTAGATTTTCTTAATCTAAGATACTATTCATAAGAACTATTGTGTATAAAATTTGCATTTTTTATCTTTACATAACTTTATATCGACATTAGTCTATCACAAATTAACCCAAATAGCAAATGTTTTTAGAAACAAATATAAAATTAATACAGAATTACACCATAAAAAGGAAGAAATTGGGTTATTTTGTGGATCAATTAGTGTATACAATCAATTTGGGGTCAAATTCTGGGTCAAATTCCCAAAAAGAAAAAAGGCACTAATACAATGTATATACTACATTCTAATGATCTATTCTGGGTCAAATTCTGGGTCAAATCAATTATAAATTCTTTAAAATACCTCATTTCAAGTAATATTTCTTAGATTAAGAAAATCTAAGAAAGTCCAAAGTAATCATGGCTATATAACATAAAAGTTCTATTGTAAGACCTGTTAAAAATCAAAAAGGGTGTGAAAAATGCCTTCAAACAGTACCATGACAAAGATTGTATGGCAGTATAGTGAAACATTGCCGGAAGAGACAATGACCTTTCTAAGAGGAATCGCAGCAGATTGTTGCAAAGTTAAAAATTTTGTGTATGAGCGATACTCAGGGGTCAAAAAAATAAACAGCTTGACACCTGTTTATACAGTCTTAAACGAAATGCGTTACTGTGGACTGAGGGAACAGCTCAATCTTCCAGCAGTTTATTACGAACTTGCGATTGCCGATGCGGTTACAAATATCAAATGCAGTTGGAGCATTGTCAAAAATAAAGTTGGCGAGAAAATCACAGCCAACGAGAACCTAAGTGATGATGATAAAATCTATCTTAGGACAGTGCTCAAAATGGGAAGTGTCTATGCAGCAGTTTTAAATCGCCAGCAATACGAGATGCCAAGAAACGCAGTAGAGCTTGACATTGATGTGAAGCGGCTGAACAATCTTCTGTGCAGGCTGACCCGAAGATATTTAACACAGCCAAAGACGGATGCTGCCGATGTATTTCGAATATCTCCGAATGGGTATTCTTACAAAGATGGTGCGATGCGAATCGTGTGCAGGATACCGCGAAAACGGATATCTATACCATTAAAAGATACTCGTACTTTTGACAGGCAGATACAGGTTCATATTAAAGATGATTTCATTGCGCTTGCAGTGCCGATTGAGGCAAAGATTAAGAAACATCAAGATTATACCAATACCGTGTATATTCATATGGGAAATCAAGATATGTTTACGTTATCCAATGAGCATATATATGGTGTATCACTTGCGGAATTGACAAGCCCAGAGACAGAGCGGCTTGCAAAGAAAAATCAAGAACGATGCCGAATCTATACGTCATACAGACAAAATGCTGAGAGTGGCAATCGACAAAAGATTGAAAATATAGAGGCAAATAATCTTGGCAGACGAAAGTATGACAGTCAAAAGGAAAAAGAAAAGCGCAGGACAACGAATTATATCAACGCGGAAATCAATCGAATGTTTCGAATAGAAAAACCTGCCTGTATTGTGATAACCAAACCGGTCACAAAAAATAAGACTAAATTATATTCCAAATCAAACAATCGCAAGTTGACACGAAACTTTCGTGGATATATTAGAGAACGATTAGCATACAAGTGTCAGATCAATACAATTGAATTAGTGGAGATCAATTCCAAAGGGACAGGAAAAATCTGTTCTTCTTGCAAGGCAGAGGGAAAACGGCAGGGAAAAGAGTTTATCTGCGAAAATTGTGGATTAAAAACTACAATTGCGTTAAATAGCGCAAAGAATATACAACAAAAATATATAGAAAAGTCTAAAGGTTCATATGTACAAAACTGGGAATGAATGATCGAGAGATGATTTTACCGCGAAGCGGATTGCAGTGAAGTACACTGACATATAAGTAAAAAGTCGGCATTAGCTAAGCAGAGCATTCGATTTTCGACATTCTGCTATCGGGTATGCCAGGACCGCGGCTAGCGCGGAGCGAAGCAGAATTTTATATGCAAGCATATAAAGTTTGCAGACGGAAACGTTCCGATAATCCTTATGATAATTTATAGACTGGAGGGAATCTGAGGTGAGAAGTGCACAGAAACAGGAAGTATTAGGGCTGATAGAAAGTCTGCACCAAGCTCATGAAGAAATCAAAGAAGCATTGCTTCAGAAAAGAATAGCAGTGGCGCAAAATATGATAGCAGAGTGTCAGGAGTTTGCAGTTTCCCTCGGTGAAAATATTGAGAGACTAGAATATCAGGAGCACATTACAGTTTCTTATGTGGAAGAGTATTGTGAAACTCTTTTTCACATTTATGAGGAACTGACAAGCAATCATTTCAACGAAAATAAGATCAGCAAAGTTCTAAAAAAGCAGCTCATCAAAATTGAGAACAGCGTCAAGAATGATATCGTGGTCAGAAAAGAAGCAGTATTTCTGCCATACAAGGCAAGCATGTGGGATAGTTTAGAGAGCGTATGGAAAGCGGCCGATGAAGATGAAAATTGTGACGCTTATGTTATTCCGATACCATATTATGATAAAAATCCAGATGGAAGCTTTCGAGAGATGCACTATGAAGCAGACCAGTATCCCGCCTATGTTCCGATCACACGATATGACGAGTTTGATTTTGAGAAGCATCGGCCGGATATGATTTATATACACAATCCTTATGATAAATTAAATCTCGTCACAAGCGTACATCCATTTTTTTATTCAAACAACTTAAAAAAGTTTACAGACAAGCTTATCTATATTCCATATTTTGTTTTGGGTGAAATCAAGCCCGACGAAGATGAGAGAATAGAAGGTATGAAACATTTCTGCACCGTACCGGGTGTGTACAATGCGGACAAGGTGATTGTGCAATCAGAGGATATGCGTCAAGTATATATCAAAGTGCTGATGGATGCTGCCAATGACCACAGCGAAAAAGCCAGAACTTTTCTGGAAAATAAAATTCTCGGACTCGGTTCACCGAAGTTTGATAAGGTAGCAGATACAAGTAGAGAAGATCTTGTAGTACCGGAAGAATGGCTAAGAATTATCGAGAAGCCTGATGGCACATGGAAGAAGATTATCTTCTACAACACAAGCGTCGCTGGATTGTTGACACATAATGAGAAGATGCTTGAAAAGATGGAGTATGTGTTTCGCATATTCAAGGAAAATCAGGATGATGTGGCGCTCTTGTGGCGTCCGCATCCATTGGTGAAAGCGACTGTTTCTTCAATGCGTCCACAACTTTGGGCAGAGTATGACAAATTATTGAGGCAGTATAAGGAAGAAGGTTGGGGTATCTATGATGACTCGGCGGATTTGGACAGGGCGATCGAGATTAGTGATGCATATTATGGAGATAGCAGTAGTGTGGTGCAGTTGTATCAGCAGACGGGGAAGCCGGTGATGATGCAGAATGTGGATGTTTTATAGTATTAAAAGCAATTGTTGTAAAAATGGTTAATTAAGTATGGTAGTGACGCTACAATTTTGTGTATCGCTTTTTATAAATAGTTCATAAGTGTATATTGGAAAAGAAATACAATACAAAGTAATAAAAATAATCTGCATCCTTTAGAGAAACGATATTCGAAAAGTATATAGATAGGAAAAAAGAAATGAAAGTATTGGTAACAGGCGCTGATGGATTTATTGGCAGCCACTTGACAGAAGAATTGGTCAAAAAAGGCTATCAGGTAAGAGCATTTATATATTACAATTCTTTTAATAATTGGGGATGGATTGACACATTATCACAAGAGATTATGAAGAGCATAGAGATCTTTCAGGGAGATGTTCGCGATCCGAATGGGGTAGAAGAAGCAGTAAAAGGCGTTGATGCAGTTTTTCATTTGGCGGCACTTATTGCGATACCATTTAGCTATCATTCGCCGGATACTTATGTTGACACTAATATAAAAGGAACCCTGAATATTTTGCAGGCGGCAAGAAAACATAATATTGGCAGAGTTCTTGTGACATCAACCTCGGAGGTTTACGGAACAGCACAGTATGTTCCTATAGACGAGAAACATCCGTTTCAGGGACAGTCACCGTATTCAGCAACCAAAATAGGAGCGGATAGGCTCACTGAAAGTTTTTACCGCTCTTTTGCATTACCAGTGACAATTGTAAGACCCTTTAATACCTATGGACCACGTCAGTCGGCAAGAGCTGTCATTCCAACAATTATTACACAACTGCTTATAGGAAAGACAAAGATAAAACTTGGGGCATTAACGCCGACAAGGGATTTTAATTATGTAAAGGATACCGTAAATGGTTTTATATCTATTTATGAGTCTGATAAAACAATTGGGGAGGAAATCAATATTGCGACGCAGGAGGAGATTTCCATAGGTCAGCTTGCAGAAGAATTGATAAAACAGATTAATTCGAATGCAGAAATTATTTGCGATGAAGAGCGGTTAAGACCCGAAAAAAGCGAGGTAAACAGGCTGCTTGGATGCAATGAGAAAATAATCCGCCTGACGGATTGGAAACCTAGATATTCTTTAGAAGATGGATTGCGGGATACAATAACATTTCTCAAGGAAAATTTGCACAGATACAAAACAGATATCTACAATCTTTAAGAACGAGAGAGTATGTAATATAACTAATATTTGATAATCTGTAGGAACGAGAGAATATGAAATATAAACTGATATTTGGTAATCTGTAGGAACGAGAGAATATGAAATATGACTGACATATATATAGAAGAAGACAAAAGCATATTGGATGCGATGTGCCAGCTCGACAGAAGCGGCAAAAAAATATTATTCGTACATAAGGATAAGAAGTTGTTAGCCTCTCTTACAGATGGGGATATTCGTAGATGGATATTGAAAAAGGGTGACTTAAAGATGTCTGTTCAGTGTGCAGCCAATTATCAACCAAAGTTTTTGTATGAACAGGAAGAAGACTTGGCAATGCGTACAATAAAGGAGTTGGCAATAGATGCAGTTCCTATTGTTAACAATGAATCTTTCATTCAAAAAATCGTCTTTGCAAATGATACAGTACAAGAACATAAAAAATTTGATATAGAAATTCCAGTTGTGATTATGGCAGGAGGATTAGGGACAAGATTATCTCCCTATACAAAAATATTACCAAAGCCTTTAATCCCTGTTGGTGACTATCCGATTGCGGAGCATATTATCCATCAGTTTTGCTTATATGGATGCAGGCAGTATTATATGATTGTCAATTACAAACGGAATATGATAAAAGCATATTTTGATGAACTTGATAAAAAGTATCAGATTGATTTTATTATGGAGGAGAAACCACTCGGAACAGGTGGCGGCATCAGTCTGTTGAAAGGAAAAATAAAGAATACATTTGTTTTAACGAATTGCGATATATTGATTGATGATGACTTGACAAAAGCATATAGACAGCACACTCAATCGGGAAATTTAATTACAATGGTATGCTCGTTAAAAAACTTTACAATACCATATGGAGTGGTAAACATTGGCGAAGATGGAATAATTCAATCCTTGCAGGAAAAACCACATATGTCATTTTTTACAAATACGGGCTGTTATTTTGTAGAACCAGAAGTAATAGAAAATTTGGAGTACAATAAGTCAGCAGATTTTCCCACAGTGATAGAACAATATAGGCAAGCAGGAAAAAAGGTTGGATATTATCCAATAGGAGAAGATGCATGGCTAGATATGGGACAGCTTGACGAATTGGAAAAAATGAGGGCAAGACTGGGGTGCTAACAGAGATGGAAGACATTGTATTACTTGGACTTGGTGGACATGCCCATAGTGTAGTGGACAGCATAGAACAAGGCGGAAAATATAATATTGTAGGTTTTTTGGATACGCAAGAGATGCAAGGGAAATGCTATAAAAATTATCGTGTACTGGATACAGATGATGCAATGCAAAAGTATTTTGACAGCGGAATCAAAAATGCCTTTGTAACAATAGGATTTATGGGACATGGAATGGTAAGAAACAGACTGTATCAGAGATTGAAAGATATTGGTTATAACATACCTAATATTATAGATAAAACAGCAGTTATTTCTGAAAATGTGAAACTAGAAGAAGGTATATTTGTTGGTAAGAAAGCAGTAATTAATGCAAATACAATGATTGAAAAGATGTGCATTATTAATACAGGCGCTATTGTTGAGCATGACTGCAGGATAAATAGTTTTTCGCATATAGCAGTTGGGAGTGTAGTGTGTGGGAATGTAATTTTAGGAACACAGACACTGGTTGGGGCGAATGCAACTATTATTCAAAATATAGAAATTGGCAGTAATGTAATAATTGGAGCAGGAACAACAATAAGAAAATGTGTGGAGGATAATTGTATGGTGGCAGGTGAAAAATTTATATGTAATACACGGGGGGGGGTATAGAAGAATAAATCCCTTAAGGTGCACTGCATGAAAATAGGATATTTTGCAGATGGACCCTGGGCACATAAAGCATTTGAAAAAATAATCAAAGATAACACAATTCAAATTGTATTTATAACAGTCCGGTATGATAAGAAAGATAAGGTACTGCTGGATTTGGCGTACAGATATCAGATACCAGTTGAATTAAGTGAAAATATTAATTCGCAGACATTTATCAATACAGTGAAAAAATATAAGGCGGATTTATTTGTTTCTATGTCCTTTAATCAGATATTTAAGGATGAAATCAGGAATCTTCCAAAGCAGAAATCAATCAATTGTCATGCAGGGAAATTACCGTTTTATAGAGGGAGGAATATCCTGAACTGGGCGTTAATAAATGATGAACAGGAGTTTGGTATTACAGTTCACTATATGGATTCGGGGATTGATACGGGGGATATTATCCTGCAGGAAACATATCCCATAACAGACTTGGATGATTATGGAACAATACTAGAAAAGGCTTATGATGGCTGTGCGGATGTTCTGTATCGGGCAATCAAAATGATTCAGAACAACACAGTAAAAGTAGTGAAACAAAGTAATATTGATGTGGTAGGTATGTACTGTGGAATGCGTGGAGAAGGTGATGAGATTATTGACTGGAAGCAAAACAGCAGGGAAATATTTAATTTTATTAGAGCATTATCTACGCCGGGGCCACAGGCTGCATCATGGATTGCGGGAAAGAAAATCACCATAAACAAGGCAAGAATGATAGAAGGCGCACATAGGTATAAAAATATTCCAGGACAGGTGATTGGAAGAACATCAAACGGATTACTAATAAAGACAGGTGATACGATGATAGAGATAATGGAGTATACATATTCAGGAAAAGTAAGAATAGGGGACAGACTGAAAGACCATGAGTAGAGTATTTGTAATAGCAGAGGCGGGAGTAAACCACAACGGAGATATAAAAATTGCAAAACAGTTAATAGACACAGCAAGTGAAGCAGGAGCAGATGCAGTTAAGTTTCAGACTTTTCAGGCAGATTCCTTAGTGTGTCGAACCGCAAAGAAAGCAAACTATCAGCTTGAAATGACGGATAAGGCAGAAACACAATACGACATGCTTAAAAAACTTGAACTGACACAGCAAATGCATAAGGAATTAATAGAGCACTGTGCAAAGAAAAATATAATGTTTTTGTCAACGCCATTTGACTTAGCAAGTATCGCATTGTTATCAGAGCTGGGAATGCAACTATATAAAATACCATCTGGCGAAATCACAAATTTGCCGTATTTGCGTGAAATCGCAAGGCAGCATAAAAAAATAATTCTTTCAACGGGAATGAGCAGTATGGATGAAGTAAAAGCGGCAGTTAAAATTTTGAAGGATAACGGCGCGGAGGGTATCACGTTGCTGCATTGTAATACTCAATATCCAACACCAATTACAGATGTAAATTTATTAGCGATGGTAAAAATGCAAGAAGAAACAGGACTTCCAGTCGGATATTCGGATCATACGCAGGGAATCGAGATACCGATTGCTGCTACTGCACTTGGTGCCGTAGTGATAGAAAAGCATTTTACATTGGATAAAGGTATGGAGGGACCTGACCATAAGGCGAGTCTGGAACCACAGGAATTAGTGCGGATGGTTGAGGCAATTAGGAAAACAGAGCTCGCATTGGGGAACAAAATAAAGCAGGTGTCGGGGTCAGAAAAGCTGAATGTGGAGATTGTAAGAAAAAGTATTGTAGCAGCGACCAATATAAAAAGAGGCGAAAAGTACACCGAGAAAAACCTGACAACAAAACGTCCTGGGACGGGTATAAATCCTATGTTGTGGGATGAGGTTATAGGGAAACTGGCAAATAAAGATTATAAAGCAGACGCGTTAATAGAATTTTAAAAGAAAAGAGTTTCAAGTGATTGATATACATACAAAGCACGCAGGGAGTATAAAATATGAAAAATGTATGTGTGATAACAGGGACAAGGGCAGAATATGGACTGCTAAAACCTTTAATTGAAAAAATAAATAATGACACTTACATGAAACTTCAACTTGTAGTAACGGGGATGCACCTATCCCCTGAATTTGGACTTACTTATCAGGAAATAGAGCAGGACGGATTTGTAATAACAGATAGAAATGAGATGCTTTTAAGTTCGGATACACCAAATGGCATTACAAAATCGGTAGGACTTGGAACAATTGGATTTGCAGATATTTTTACAAGAATTAAGTCGGATATTGTTGTGATACTTGGCGATAGGTATGAGGCATTTGCGGCGGCTACAGCAGCTATGATACATAGGATACCAATAGCACATATTCATGGTGGAGAACTAACATTAGGTGCAGTTGATGATGCAATTAGACATGCCATAACTAAAATGAGTACATTACATTTTACGACAACAGAAGGATATAGAAGACGAGTTATTCAGTTGGGGGAAACACCTGAGAATGTATTTTATGCAGGCGCTTTGGGTGTGGAAAATATCAAAACACAAGATCTGATGGGCAGGAAGGAATTATCGCAAAGCATAGGATTTTCTCTGGATATGCCGTATGTAATGGTAACATTTCATCCAGTGACATTGGAAAACAATACATCGGGAGAACAGTTTGAAAATCTTCTTATAGTGTTGGAACAGTATAGAGAGTACCGCATTATATTTACAAAGGCAAATGCGGACACGGACGGCAGAATAATTAATCAAAAGATGGATCAATATGTAGAACGAAATCGTGATAGGGCGATAGCGTTTGAATCATTGGGAATGTTACGATATCTAAGTGCATTACAATATTGTGAAATGGTTATCGGAAATTCCTCTAGTGGAATAATAGAAGCACCATCGTTTTGCATTCCTACTATAAATATAGGAAATCGGCAATTTGGAAGAATAAGGGCTCAATCAGTAGTTGACTGTGGGAATCGTGTTGAAGACATTAGCGCAGCAATACAAAAAGCGATAAGGCTAAAATCGGAGGGGATATTGCGAGATATCAAAAATCCATATGAGAAAAGTGGTACATCTGAGAGTATATATTCAGAAATTAAAAAATATTTATTGCAGAACAAAACAATAGAAAAGAATTTTTATGATATTTCTTAAACATGCTATAGGATTAAGGGCAAAATTGCACAATAGAATGAACCTTGATAATTGTATACTTTACATTAGGATCAGGAATTATTTGAGAGTTCTTGCAAGATATAAAGTTGAAATCCTAATGTAAAGTATGCAATTGGAAACATAAGTAGATTAGGATTTTTTATTTGTAGATAGGAGGTGAGTGCATGAAGATTTGTGTGATTGGATTAGGTTCAATGGGAAAGCGAAGAATAAGACTTCTAAAAATGCAAAATTCAGATTTTGTTATTATGGGAATTGATAATAACATAGAAAGAGCAAAAAATGTAGCAAAAGAGTATGGAATAAACTGTTATTCCTCTTTATCTAATCTTTCTGAAAAACCTGATTGCGCCTTCGTATGTACATCACCGCAGTTTCATGCACCAATCATTCAGGAATGCCTAGAAAATAATCTTCATGTTTTTTCGGAAATTAACTTGATTGATGATATGTATGACGAAAATATAAAATTAGCAAAACAAAAAGGAAAGGTGCTATTCCTTTCATCAACACCTTTATATAAGGAAGAGATGCAGATTATTGGAGGCAGATTAAAGCAGAACGGCAAGTCTTGTATATACCAATATCATGTAGGACAGTATCTTCCAGACTGGCATCCATGGGATGTGTTAGAAGATTTTTTTGTAAGTAATAAAAAAACCAATGGTTGCAGGGAGATTTTAGCAATTGAATTGCCTTGGATACAAGCTGTATTTGGGGAAATAGAAAATATAAATGTGTTAAAAGCCAATATTACGAGTTTAAAACTAGATTTTCCAGATGTATATGTGATTCAGATGCAGCATTCCAATGGAAGTATTGGAAACTTGACAGTGGATGTTGTAAGTAGACAGGCAGTTAGAAGACTGGAAATATTTAATGAGGATATATATATTAGGTGGGATGGCACGACAGAAACATTATATGAGAAGGATATTGAAACCAATACGCTACAACAGATACCTGCCGGTAGGTATATTCATGAAAAAGGGTATAGTGAGTCCATTAATGAGTATGCATACATAAAGGAAATTGAGGAATTTTTTGAAGTGATAAAAGGGAAGAATGCTTTATACAGTTTTGAGAAAGATAAGGAAATTTTAAAAGTGATTGATAATATTGAGGATGGTGTAATGGCTTGAAAATTTGCATGATAGGTCTTGGTTCTATTGGAAGAAAACACTTAGAAAATGTAGTTGCTGTATTAATAGAACACAACATAAAATATGAAATAGATGCGCTTAGAAGTAGTCATACAACATTGGAGAAGAAAGAGTACAATAGTATCTCACAGCAGTATTATAGTATTGATGATATGCCTAATGATTATGATATTATTTTTATAACCAATCCGACATCGTTGCATTATGATACAATCAGAAAGACAATTGGAAAAACGAAACATATGTTTATAGAAAAGCCCGTTTTTGAATCGACGTTGTATCACATTGCAGACTTGCCTTTGAAAAAAGATGGAATATATTATGTGGCATGTCCGTTGCGTCATAAAAGTATTTTGAAATATGTAAAACAGAATATTATTTGTAAGGAGAAAATTTTATCGGCAAGAATTATTTCCACATCTTATTTGCCATCATGGAGAAAAGAAACCGACTATAGAATTGTATATTCTGCAAAAAAAGATTTGGGCGGTGGCGTAACGAAGGATTTGATTCATGAATGGGATTATGCAGTATATTTATTTGGACCACCAGACAGAGTGATGAATCTAAAGGGACATATATCAAACTTGGAAATAGATAGTGATGATATTTCAATATACATAGCAAAATATCCACATATGTTTTTGGAAATGCACTTGGATTATATTGGACATAAATCAGAACGTATTATACAAATATTTACAAATGAAAAAAGAATTGATGTAGATTTACTCTCGGATACGATATTTGAATATCAAAATAATGAACGGATTAACAAGAAAACATTTTTAACAGAAGATTTTTACAGGAATGAAATGGAATATTTTATTGATTGTGTGGAGAAAAAACAAAGCAATATAAATACAATACAAAATGCTTATAATACATTAAGGATTGCTTTGGTGGAGGGATAAAAAGGATGAATATTTTGTTCACGGTATGTGCAAGAGCAGGTTCAAAGGGTGCTGTAGGAAAAAATGTAAGAATATTCTGTGGAAAGCCGCTAGTGTATTACACATTGGAGATATACGAGAAATATGTAAAAAAATATAGTAGTGAACAAAATCAGATTGATTTGGCAATAAATACAGACAGTGAGCAATTACTAAAGCAAGTTCATAGTAGAGGAACAGAATTTATTTATATAAAAAGAAAAGAAAAGCTGGCAGGAGATACTGCTGCAAAGGGAGATGTTATACAAGATACTTTGATAGAAACAGAAAGAATTAAAAATTGTGAGTATGAGTTGGTAGTTGATTTGGATATTACCTCACCACTAAGGGATTTATGTGATGTTGAGGGAACGATTAGCATGGTAATGCAGAACGAAAAGTGTAATTTTGCATACAGTGTCGTGGAGGCTAGGAGAAGTCCATATTTCAACATGGTATGCAAAGGTAAAAATGGGTTTTATGATAGAGTTATTTCGTCTGCTTATACAGCAAGACAGCAAGTGCCAGAATGCTTTGATATGAATGCGTCAATATATGTTTATACTAGAGAGTATTTGCTGGATATGAAAATAGAAAATCGGTTTGCCTTAGTTTGGAAAATGCAGGATAGTGTTGTGTTGGATATAGATAGTGAAATAGATTTTGAGATTATGGAGATATTAACAAAGCATTATTGGGAAAATGGAAGGTATTTGGATATAAAGGACAATTAGAAATACATATATAAATAGTATATATTATTGTTTGGGGGATACAGTAATGAGATATTGTAAAAAATGTGTTATGCCCGATACAAGACCAGGTATTGTTTTTAATGGGGGAGGGATATGTTCGGCATGTGAATCATATGAGAAAAGAAAACTAATAAATTGGGACGAGAGATGGAAAGAATTTGAAAAAATATGTGATAAATACAGAGGAATGAATGGTAATGGATATGATTGTGCAATTGCAGTGAGTGGGGGAAAGGACAGTCATTATCAGGTTTATCTTATGAAGGAAGTCATGAAAATGAATCCTATTCTATTCAGTGTTGAAGACAATTTTAAAATGACAGAAGCAGGTAAACACAATATTAAAAATATATCAGAAGAATTTGGGTGCAGTATTATCAGTTTGAAACCGAACATAAAAGCACAAAAAAAATTAATGCGATATACCTTTGAAAAGTATGGAAAGCCCACTTGGTATATAGACAGGTTGATTTATACATATCCGCTTATTATGGCACTGAAGTTTAATACACCGTTGCTTGTTTATGGTGAGAATGTGAGTTATGAGTATGGCGGTTCTGATTATGAGGAAACATATTCTGCTAGGGGACAGCTAAATAATGGGGTAGCAAGTGATATTGATTTTCAAGAACTGTGTGCCATAGACGGGATAGAATTAAAGGATTTAGCAATGTTAGAAGCACCAAATATAGAAGATATGCAGAAATTGGATCCTATTTATATATCTTATTTTGTGGAGTGGAATAGTTACGCTAATTATTGTTTTGCTAAGAGGAGAGGTTTTCACGATTTACAGCATGAATGGAATAGAAGTCATCATGTAGAAAATTTCGATCAGATAGACAGCAGGGCATATTTAGTACATTCATGGATGAAATATCCGAAATTCGGACATGCCAGTGCTACGGATTATGCTGCACGATTTGTAAGATATGGTTTAATGACAAGAGAAGAGGCAGTGGAAGCGGTTCGATTGCATGATGCAAGACTGGATAGTAGGTGTGTAAGAGATTTTGTGGAATTTGTTGGTTATTCGGAAACGGAGTTTTGGAGTATTGTTGATAAATTTTACAATAGGGATTTATTTAAAAAAAATGAGATGGGTGAATGGGTTTTAAAAAATCCTATTTGGAAATAAATTCGATATAATCTCTTTTGATTAAAAAAGACAGAGGGGAATAACAATGATCAAGCAGGATATTAGGACGCGTATGGAAATTTATGATAAGACATTAAGCTGTTTGGATTTAAAGCCGCCATTTCCAAAATCTATGTTACTAGAAGTTTCAAATATTTGTAATCATGCTTGTGCATTTTGTGCCAACTCAAAATCTAACAGAAAAAGAGGATTTATTGAAAAGGAGCTTGCTACGCGTATTCTTTCTGAGGCGTATAAACTGGGGACAAGAGAAATTGGCTTTTATGCAACAGGAGAACCATTAGCAGATAAGAATCTTGATATGTATATTTCATTAGCTAAGAAAATAGGATATGAGTATGTCTTTATTACAACAAACGGTGCTTTATTTGATTTGAATAGAGCCCATAGTATTATCGATGCGGGGATTGACAGCATAAAGTTTTCAATTAATGGAGCAAATAAAGAGGACTATTTTCTGATACATGGGAAGAATGATTTTGATAAAGTTATTGAAAATTTGAAGCTTTTAAGTGAATTAAAGGATAATTATAAATTTAAACTGTATATTTCCTTTATTATGACAAAACAGACCATGGAAACAAAAGAAAGGTTTCAGCAAGAATATGGAAGATATGTGGATGATATTATCTTTTTGAAATGTATCAATCAATCGGGTTATATGCATGAGTTAAATGATTTGTTGGCTATCAATAAATATACAGGGGGAGGGTATAGTGTTGATGGGGTATGTCCTATGATATTTAATAAACTGTATGTTACCTATGAGGGGTACCTTACTATGTGCTGTGCAGATTTTCAAAATTATTTGGTGATAGCAGATTTAAATAAAGAGAGCTTAACGGATGCATGGCATAATGATTACGCTCAAAAGCTTAGAAAGCGCCATTTAGAACATAATTTGCAAGGAACATTATGCTATAACTGCCTTGAAAATTGTGTTAGTGCCATTAAACCGCTACGGGAAGAATATGCAGTGTCTTTTGATATTCTTAATTATGACAAGTCTAAAGAAATAGAAAAAAGAATTCAAATTTGGCAGTCGGTAAATGCGTAAAAATATTTTTGATGTATCTATATTTGTAATGGAAGGTTTTGATAATGAAAAAAAGAATATTAATAATTACAGATTCTTTAGGGTGTCCAAGAAAGAAGGTGGCACCTGATAAAACATGGACAGAAAAGATTATTTCAAAATACGGTGGGGAGGTACTTATTTATACTTACTGTATTTATGGATTAAAATGTACAGATATTCCTTTTGGATGGATACAATTTCTAAGGCCAAATATCATTATTTGTCAATTTGGAATATGTGACGCGTGTAGGCGTGCCACACCGGAAAAGGTATTAAAGATATTTCAAAAGTTTCAGAAAGCAGGAAAAGTATATCAGTGTTTTGCTTCAAAATATCATTACTATTTAACTAAGTTTTGGAATATTCATTATACTGATATAAGTACATTTGAGGCATTTGTTAAAAAATTATGTGGTTTACATCAAACATATGTAGCATTTATACCAATAGCACCAGTCGGTGAATATCTTATTAACAAAAGTTTTGGAATCCTCTCTGATGTAAAAGAATATAATCGTGTCTTAAAAAAATATACAAATCGCCATAATATAACAGTGTTATCTGTGTATAACGGAGTAAAGGCGAATGATATTATTTTGAAAGAAGATGGACATCATCTAAATATAAAAGGAAATGAACTGGTTTATAATGCAGTTTCCCAATATATTGATGGATGGATCTGAGTAAATAATAATATGATAAATGGTGTTAAAGAGAGATACATTTATAATGGGAAATTTACAAAGCGGAAAGGAGTAATGCAATGATTACACAGAAAAACAGATATGATGCAGGTTATCCATATAAATTATTTTTTTATGATTTTATTTGGGAAAAAGACAAGATTCTTTATCCAGCATCAAATTGTAATGCTCTTTGCGAAACAAATATAATAACAGGAGAAACAATTGTAATTGGGAGAGCGGAGGAGGAAAAAGAAAAGTTGCTTTTTCATGGGATTTATAAATGGAAAAACTATCTTATTCTTCCGGGGCGTGATGCAAGATGTGCAATAAGTTTATTTAATTTGGAAAAAGGGGAATGGTCATATATTAACATAGATGAAGATAAGAGAGAATGGCTAGACTTTCGAGAAACAGATGTGTTTGAGTATAATGGGTACCTATATGCCTTTTCATCTCAACTAGTGGTTTTGAAAATTAATATAGAAAATAAAAATATAAAATTTTTATTTTACCCAAATATAAAATCTGATGAAGATATGAAGGGAGAAATCACAATAATTGATAATATGATATATATTCCGATTAGACATAATAATAAGATATATAAATTTGATTTGAGTACAGAGCAATGGGAGGTCATTACAGTTAATACAGAATTGAAAGGAATAGATACACTTTGCTTTGATGGTGAATTGTTTTGGATGACTGGTGTAGGTAGGATGATATGTGCATGGGATGAAAAAAAGAATATGAGTATATATTTTAATAAGTTTCCTCTTAAATTTAAGAAATTGGTTAATAGAGAAGATGAACAGGGATTTTGGTTTAATAGTAGTATTGCTTATGGCAATTCAATTTATTTTATACCATGTGATGCAAATATGGTAATTGAGTTTGATATTGAACATAGTGAAATAAATGAATTTTTAATAAAGGATGAATGGGAAGAAAAAGAAGATATACGTGAAGGTAGATTTTCAGCTATAAAGTATATGGGAGCTAAAAAGAAAGATAATATTATAATGATGTTATCTAACAAAAATAAAAATTTAATTTTAATTGATATGTTATCAAAGAAAGTAACAAAAACAGAACTGAAGTTGAGTATACGAGAAGGATTTGTTAAGTTAATTCCAACTACTCTGGTGATATATGAGGGAATGATGAAGTTTAAAACTTGGTTAGAATATGTAAGTGTTTTTGGACAAGATCACAAAATGAAGAGTGGAAGTCAAGAAGAAAGTATTGGAGGCAAGATTTATTCCTCACATTAAGTGTGCAGGGAAAGGATTTAATGATATGAAAACCAATTTAAAGTTGGATGAGTTTATAAATAATTTTTTAAAATTTGAAGAAATATTTAAAATGTTTGAAGTTAAAATAAATAATGTGTCTATATGGCATTATTTGCGAAGTATAATATATAATGCACTGATTGAGATGGAGGGGTATCAGGCTACTGTTTGTAAAAATATTCAAAATAAAAAATCTAACAATTCATTAGATTATTTGTGGAAAAAATATATATCATGTAATCAGTTCTTGGCCCATAAAAGGGAAATTTTAATAATTTCTCATGGAAGAAAGTATAAGGATAATAGTAAATACTATAAATGCC
>ERZ808028.862-NODE-862-length-21337-cov-13.959690_pt1 | contig 21337 bp, 17 predicted proteins | sample MGYA00380184_ERZ808028 | MGnify/ENA primary metagenome ERZ808028 (study PRJEB31490, sample SAMN06133397) | mouse gut metagenome | isolation source: J8_1 | host: mice | place: China: Chengdu | collected 2015-05 ...
GAAACTATGTGTCAGGCATTATTGGAGATAATGGAACCGGAGATCAATAAGATTAAGGCAAATGTCAAAGAGGAAGTCACGAGAGAAGTCACGAGAGAAGTCACGAGAGAAGTCACGAGAGAAGGAATAAGAAATACGATAATGGCGTTAAGGGAGTGTGGCCAGCCAGAGGAGGTTATAAAACAGATTATCAGTAAGGCGTATCACATTTCAATTCAGGAAGCAGAGGATTATGAGGCAGATTTGTGGGAGAGCTGAGCGGAAAAGGATGTCAGACGCAGGTAGAAAATAGAAAAGCGGTATACAAAAGAAAACAAAATTGAGTGACCATAAAGGAGAGCAGAATGGAAGATACAAAAATACAATGGCACGCGGCGTTTGTGTCAGCGATGAACTTGGAGCTGGCACGGAATAGGTCAGATTTGATATACCATAAGGAATATAACCTGAATACAAAACCATTGGAAGTGGATTTATTGGTCATCAAGAAGGAAGCGGACATACAGATCACAAATGAAATCGGAAAACTGTTTCGAGGACACAATATCGTGGAATACAAGTCACCACTGGACCATCTGAATATAGATACATTCTATAAGGCAGGTGCATATGCAAGTCTGTATAAGTCATATGGAAAAACGGTGGATGCCTGTAAGGCTGATGATATCACAGTGACGCTGGTCCGCGAAGGCAGACCTACAGGACTGTTTGAATACTTCAAAGAACATGACATAGCGTTTACCAATCCATACCAAGGAATATATTATGTAATGGATGCGGTCTTATTTCCAACGCAGGTTATAGTCACGAGAGAATTGAATACAGAAGGACATGTATGGCTAAAAGCTCTGTCTGGTCAAATGAAAAAAGAACAGATGAGAAGTCTGCTTGAAAAGATTGAGAAGCTGAGTCAAAAATTGGACAGGGAACTTGCAGATTCAGTGTTGCAGGTGAGTATCAGTGCAAATAAACAGGTTGTGGAAGAACTGAGAGGAGATGAAACTATGTGTCAGGCATTATTGGAGATAATGGAACCGGAGATCAATAAGATTAAGGCAAATGTCAAAGAGGAAGTAACAAGAGAAGTAACGAGAGAAGTAACAAGAGAAGTAACGAGAGAAGTAACGAAAGAAGTAACGAGAGAAGGAATAAGAAATACGATAATGGCGTTAAGGGAGTGCGGACAGCCAGAGGAGGTTATAAAACAGATTATCAGTAAGGCGTATCACATTTCAATTCAGGAAACAGAGGATTATGAGACAGATTTGTGGGAGAGCTAAATGGATAGCGCGTCTGATTTTAATAGTCGAAAGAGGTATATCAAATCACAGTGTAATGAAAAAGGACTGTAAGCCACAGTCCTTTTTCATTTGAAATCTTTCCTATTTTCTACTCAATTTCTGCTGTTTTATCCCGAACTTCGCTGTGAAGCTGCTGTAAGGATTTCACGTCCGCATTTCCGTTTTTCTTGATATACAGAATACCCTTCGCGGTGGCTCTTGCCCCGGCAAGAGTGGTCATATAAGGAATCCTCGCCTTGATTGCAGCTTTTCTGAGATAGCTGTCATCATGGACACTGTCCTTGCCGACAGGAGAGTTCACGATGAGATCAATCTTACCGTTGGTGATCAGGTCAAGGACATGCGGGCGGCCTTCGTGGAGCTTTTTGACAGGTTCTGCCTCGATGCCTGCCTCGGAGATAGCTTTGTATGTTCCGCTGGTAGCGATAATCTCAAAGCCTGCTTCTTTAAAGAGCTGCGCAATCTCGACAACTTCAGGCTTATCCTTGCTGTTGACGGAGATTAAGACGGTTCCACTAAGCGGTAACTGGGTCTGTGTCGCCTCCTGCGCCTTGTAGAATGCTTCTCCGTAGTAGGGTGAGAGCCCTAAAACTTCGCCGGTCGAGCGCATTTCCGGTCCGAGGACAGGGTCCACTTCCGGGAACATGTTGAACGGAAATACAGCCTCCTTGACACCATAGTACGGAATGTCCTTCTCCTTTAACGTGGGAACTGGTGAAGGGCGTGAGGTAATCTCGGCGGTGATGATATCTGTCGCAAGCGGCACCATGCGGATATTGCATACCTTGGAGACAAGCGGCACGGTGCGCGACGCGCGCGGGTTGGCTTCAAGCACATAGACTTTGCCTTTCTCGATGGCGTACTGCATGTTCATTAAACCTTTGACATGCATCTCCTCAGCGATTTTCTTGGTATATTCTTTGATGGTCGCCACGTTCTCTGCTGAGATGTGTACCGACGGGATAATGCACGCAGAGTCGCCGGAGTGGACGCCCGCAAGCTCAATGTGCTCCATGACGGCTGGGACAAAAGCATGTGTGCCATCGCTGATGGCGTCTGCCTCACACTCAAGAGCATGGTTCAGGAAGCGGTCGATCAAAATCGGTCTGTCAGGGGTCACGCCGACAGCAGCGTTCATGTAGCCTGCCATGCTCTCATCATCATAGACAACTTCCATGCCGCGACCGCCAAGCACATAGGAGGGGCGTACCATGACAGGATAGCCGATTTTGCCGGCGATTGCCAGTGCCTCCTCGACAGTCGTTGCCATACCTGCTTCGGGCATTGGAATGCCTAATTTATCCATCATGGAGCGGAACAGGTCGCGGTCCTCTGCCAGATCAATGACAGAGGGCGGTGTACCAAGGATTTTTACGCCGTTTTGCTCGAGCTCTGAGGCGAGGTTTAACGGCGTCTGACCGCCAAATTGCGCGATGACGCCGAGCGGCTTCTCCTTGTGATAGATGCTGAGCACATCCTCTAGCGTCAGCGGCTCAAAGTAGAGCTTGTCGGAGGTATCATAGTCTGTTGAGACTGTCTCAGGATTGCAATTGACAATAATGGTCTCGAAACCAAGCTCCTTTAGGGCAAGAGAGGCGTGAACGCAGCAGTAATCGAATTCGATGCCCTGTCCAATACGGTTTGGTCCGCCGCCCAGAATCATAATCTTTGGCTTGTCTGTGTGCACAGGATTTTTGTCCGATGCATTGTAGGTAGAATAGTAGTACGCGCTGTCGGGTGTGCCGCTGACATGGACGCCCTCCCACGCTTCCTCCACGCCAAGTTCAAGCCGCCTGTTGCGGATAAGTTCTTCCGGGATTGCCAAGATCTGACTCAGATACTTGTCGGAAAAACCATTTTTCTTTGCGGAAATCAGTGCTTCGTCGGAAGGAAGCGCCCCCTTGGACTGCGCGAGTGCTTCCTCCTCCTCGACAAGCTCCTGCATCTGTTTTACAAAATAGTGTTTTACTTTGGTAATGTCAAAGATTTCGTCCACAGTGGCGCCTTTGCGCAGTGCTTCATACATGATAAAATGGCGGTCACTGGAGGGATGTGCCAGCATGAGCAGCAGTTCCTCTTTTGATTTTGCGTCATAATCCTTCGCGTGTCCCAGCCCGTATCTGCCAGTTTCAAGACTTCGGATTGCTTTCTGGAACGCTTCTTTGTAGGTTTTGCCGATGCTCATGACCTCACCGACAGCGCGCATCTGTGTGCCGAGCTTGTCCTCGACACCCTTGAATTTCTCAAATGCCCAGCGCGCGAATTTGATTACAATATAGTCGCCGCCGGGTACATACTGATCGAGCGTGCCATATTTGCCGCACTCGATTTCCTTTAGTGTCAGTCCTGCGGCGAGCATCGCGGAGACGAGTGCGATCGGGAAGCCCGTCGCCTTGGAGGCGAGTGCGGAGGAACGGGAGGTTCTGGGATTGATTTCGATCACGACAATGCGGTCTGTGACAGGGTCATGGGCAAACTGTACGTTGGTGCCGCCGATGACTTTGACAGAGTCCACGATGCGGTAAGCCTGCTCTTGCAGCCTTTTTTGCAGCTCCTCGGAGATGGTGAGCATGGGGGCAGAGCAGAAAGAATCACCGGTGTGTGTACCCAACGGGTCAATGTTTTCAATAAAGCATACAGTAATCATGTTCCCATCTGCATCCCGCACAATTTCCAGCTCTAGCTCTTCCCAACCCAGAATAGACTCTTCCACAAGCACCTGACCGACCAGACTTGCCTGTAGGCCGCGCGCGCAGACCGTCTTTAATTCCTCTTTGTTGTATACAAGTCCGCCGCCTGCACCGCCCATGGTGTAGGCAGGGCGCAGCACGACAGGATATCCAAGCTTGTCCGCGATGGCAAGCGCTTCCTCGACACTGTAAGAAACCTCGCTTCTTGCCATCTCGACACCGATGGCATCCATGGACTTTTTGAATTCAATGCGGTCTTCGCCGCGCTCGATGGCATCGACCTGCACGCCGATCACCTGCACGTGGTATTTGTCGAGAATGCCCTCCTTAGCAAGTTCAGAACATAAATTCAAACCAGACTGACCGCCGAGATTAGGAAGAAGTGCATCGGGGCGTTCTTTTGCGATGATCTGTTCCAGACGGTGCACATTTAAGGGTTCAATGTAGGTCACATCTGCGATTTCGGGGTCTGTCATGATCGTTGCGGGATTTGAGTTTACCAGAACGATCTCATATCCAAGTTTGCGAAGCGCCTTGCATGCCTGTGTTCCAGAGTAGTCAAACTCACATGCCTGCCCGATAATGATCGGACCGGAGCCGATGATCAGAACTTTGTTGATATCATTTCTTTTTGGCATATATATCTCCTTTATTTCCTATTTTCATAAAAAATGAATAAAAATGAGTTTACACGAGTGCATATCCAGCTTCAAAGGCTGCCTTGTTGAGCTCAATGGTTTTTGGCGGTACAGTGTTCTCAATGACTTCGAGCCACTGCTTTTTGTCAAAGTCCATACGCTTTGCGGCAACGCCGATTATGATGGTGTTGAATATTTTTGCATTTCCGAGCTTTTTGGCTTCCGCCATCGCATCGACAGCGACAACATTGTGTTCTTTTTTCAGCGTTTCAATGATATTTTCTGGATACTGTGCGGCGCCAGTCACAACGGTGATCGGGTCAATCCGCTGGTCATTGATGATGATAACACCGTCCTTTTTTAGAAAATGAGCGTAGCGCAGCGCTTCTAGCCGCTCAAAGGCGATCAGCACATCCGCCTGTCCTTCCTCCACGATGGGCTCTGCCACAGCATCACCATAGCGGACGAAGGTGACAACGCTTCCGCCGCGCTGTGCCATGCCGTGCACCTCAGAGAGCTTGACATCATAGCCCGCTTTCGTGATGATGCCGCCAAGAATGCGGCTTGTGAGCAGTGTACCCTGACCGCCTACACCGACAATCATAATATTTTTTGTAGTCATAAAAAATCCTCCTATTCTACGCGCTCAATAGCTTCGAATTTGCAGCGTTTCATACACAAGCCACAGCCGTTGCACATGGTGTCGTCGATTTTGACAGTTCCGTCCTCGTTCTGAGTGAGAGCAGGGCAGCCGGGAATGAGGCACATGCCGCATTTCTTACATTTTTCAGGAAGAGCGATGCATTTTGCCTTGGTAGCCTGTGACTTTAGGAGGGCACAGGGAGCGCAGACAATCAGGACAGACACTTCGTCGCGGGCAACTTCACGCTTGACAAGCGTTTCGAGCGCTTCGATATCAAAGGCGTCAACTTCATATACGTGTTCTACGCCGATGGCTTTACATAAGTGATAGAGACTGATGGCTTTCGTCTCCTTGCCATTTAGCATTTTTCCAGTCGCGGCGTGGTCTTGATGGCCTGTCATGCCGGTGGTGGAATTGTCGAGGATCAGCACAGTGCCGGTCGATTGATTGTAAACCATATTCATCAGTGAATTGACACCCGTGTGCAGGAAGGTGGAGTCACCGATCAGTGCAACCCAGTTCTTGATATAGTCCTTTCCCTTTGCTTTTTCCATGCCGTGCAAAGTTGAGATAGAGGCGCCCATACATACCGTGGTGTCAATGATATTCAATGGAGAAACCGCTCCGAGCGTATAGCAGCCAATATCGCCGGCACCGTGAATGCCGAGTTTTTTCAAAACGGAGAAGGTGCTGCGGTGCGGGCAGCCGGGACAGAGGATTGGCGGACGCGCTGGCACCTGTGCAGGTGCGGCTGTCTCAATCTCCATACCAAGAACGCGCTCGCGAATCATGTTGGCGCTGTACTCGCCTTGAAGGGTGAACAGCTCCTTGCCGATACAGTCGATACCCCATGATTTGACCTGTTCTTCGATCAGGGGTTCAAGCTCCTCAAAGATATAGAGCTTTTCTACTTTGGAGGCAAAATCTTCAATTAATTTTCTGGGAAGAGGATGCACGAGTCCAAGCTTTAGCACGCTGGCATTTGGCATCGCCTCCACGACATATGTATAAGGAATGCCGCTGGTGATAAAGCCGACAGCAGTATCCTTGTAGATTGCTTTATTGATTGCAAAATCACAGGCGTCCTCCGCCATCTGTTTTAAGCGGTTCTCCACATGAACGTGGCGGCCTTTGGCGTTGGCTGGCATCATGACATTCTTGGCAGCGCAGCGCTCGTAGGGCTTATCGAGGATTTCTTGGCGCGGTTCAAGGGTGACAGGGCCCTGTGAGTGAGCAAGTCTTGTGGTGGTGCGTATCATAACAGGTGTATCGTATTTTTCACTGTACTCAAACGCAAGCTTTGTGAAATCTTTGGCTTCCTGTGAATCGGAGGGCTCTAACACTGGAACCTGTGCGACACGTGCCACACAGCGGGAGTCCTGTTCATTTTGAGAGGAGTACAGACCGGGGTCATCTGCCGCTGCGAGGACCAGTCCGCCGTTTGCGCCGATGTAGGACACGGTGTAGAGGGGGTCGCTTGCCACATTGACGCCGACCATTTTCATAGATGCCATAGCGCGCACGCCGCTGATGGAGGCACCGATGGCAACCTCCATGGCAACTTTCTCGTTCGGAGCCCACTCTGCGTAGATTTCCGGGTATTTTACGATATTTTCACTAATTTCGGTGCTGGGCGTTCCGGGGTACGCGCTAGAGACCTTGACGCCGGCTTCATAAGCACCGCGGGCAATCGCTTCATTGCCCAGCATGATTTTGGTTTCGCTCATTTGTTGATTCCTTTCTTTTCATTGTATAATATTATAGTCAACACACTAATAACTATGATAGTGAAAAAATTAAGTTCCGTCAATTTATTTTGCAAAATTTACAAAAACTTCTGTAATGAAATGTTGGCAAATAACCGCACACCTGTATTGCAGGAAAGAGAAAAGTAGTTATTGTTCACAGGTCAGGAATGCGCTGAACTGCGCATTCCGTAAAAAACGTACAGCATGAAGAGCAAAAATCCATTTGCGAAGCAAATTTTGAACGGATTTTTGCCTGTTACTGGAACGGAGTGAACAGTAACACAAAGTAAGAATGACACTATAAAGATGTTAAAATAGGGTTTACTTCGATGCTTTAAAATGGCATAATGTGTATGGATAAGCTGCACGGCGGCAATATATAAAAAGTATGAAAAAGGAGAACAACGATGCCGATTACGGACATATTAGAGAGAAACTGCAAATTATATGGAAATGACATTTGTCTTGTGGAAATCAACCCGGAAATCAAGGAGACGCGGCGAGTTACATGGAAAGAATATGAGCTGATGGAGCCAAACCCGGTGACACATTACCGTCGGGAAATCACATGGAGTGTGTTTAATGAGAAGGCGAACCGCTTTGCCAATCTGCTGCTTGAGCGGGGAATCAAAAAAGGGGACAAGGTGGCAATTCTTTTGATGAACTGCTTAGAGTGGCTTCCGATTTATTTTGGTGTCCTAAAGACAGGAGCGCTTGCGGTGCCGCTCAATTTCCGCTATGCGCCGGAGGAGATTGAATACTGCCTGAATCTAGCGGAGGCAGATGTTCTTGTGTTTGGACCGGAATTTATCGGGCGCGTGGAGGAAATCGCAGAGAGTATCAGCAAGAAACGCTTGTTATTTTTTGTCGGGGACAGTTGTCCAAGCTTTGCGGAGGATTACAACAGCCTCACGGCGAACTGCTCCAGCCAGACACCGATGATCGCGCTCACCGACACCGATTATGCCGCGATTTATTTTTCGTCGGGCACGACAGGATTTCCCAAGGCGATCTTACATAATCATGAAAGCCTGATGCATTCGTGCAAGGTGGAGCAGAATCATCATGGGCAGACCAAACAGGATATTTTTCTGTGCATTCCGCCGCTGTATCACACTGGTGCCAAGATGCACTGGTTTGGCAGTTTTCTGGAGGGCGGAAAAGCAGTGCTGTTAAAGGGAACGAAGCCGGAGTTTATCTTAGATGCTGTCTCGAAAGAAAAATGTACGATTGTGTGGCTTCTGGTTCCGTGGGCGCAGGATATTCTCGATGCGGTTGATCGGGGCGATGTCAGGCTGGAGGAATATGAACTTTCACAGTGGCGATTGATGCACATCGGTGCACAGCCCGTTCCGCAGAGTCTGATACAGCGCTGGAAAAAGATCTTCCCGCACCACCAGTACGACACGAATTATGGACTGAGTGAGTCCATCGGACCGGGCTGCGTGCATCTTGGCGTCGAGAATATTCATAAGGTCGGGGCGATCGGCAAAGCGGGTTATGGCTGGCAGGTGAAGATTGTCGGCGAGGATGGCAGGCAGGTGCCGTGCGGCGAGGTCGGAGAACTCGCAGTGAAGGGACCCGGTGTCATGACCTGTTACTATAATGATGAGCAGGCGACAAACGAGGTGCTGCGCGATGGCTGGCTGTACACAGGCGATATGGCACAGGAAGATGAGGACGGTTTTATCTTTCTGGTGGACCGCAAGAAGGATGTTGTCATCAGCGGCGGTGAGAATATTTATCCTGTCCAGATCGAGGATTTTCTTCGTACAAACAATAAGATTAAGGATGTGGCGGTAATCGGAATCCCGGACAAGCGTCTCGGAGAGATAACGGCTGCTATCATAGAAATCAAGGAAGGCATGGACTGTACGGAGGAGGAAATCAATGCATTTTGCACGAAGCTGCCGAAATACAAGCGCCCGCGCAAAATCATCTTTGCAGACATACCAAGAAATCCGACGGGCAAGATTGAGAAGCCGAAGCTCAGGAAGGTTTACGGCGGCGAGAGTCTCGTGGCAGCACAGAACAAGTCATAAAAACAGATGTTATTGGAGAATATGAGATGGATTTATTTGAGTATATGAGCAATACCGCCAAGGAGAAGGAATCTCCCTTGGCGGCAAGACTCCGCCCTGCGACTTTGGAGGAGGTTGTGGGGCAGTCGCATATTATCGGGAAGGATAAGCTTCTGTACAGGGCAATCAAGGCAGATAAGATCAGCTCTGTTATTTTTTATGGTCCGCCCGGAACAGGCAAGACGACGCTGGCGAAGGTGATCGCCAATACGACAAGCGCTGAATTTACGCAGATCAACGCGACAGTTGCCGGCAAGAAGGATATGGAGGCGGTTATCAGCAAGGCAAAAGAAACGCTTGCTATGTATGGGAAACGCACGATATTATTTATTGATGAGATTCACCGCTTTAACAAAGGCCAGCAGGATTATTTACTTCCGTTTGTGGAGGATGGGACCATTCTATTCATCGGCGCCACGACAGAGAATCCATATTTTGAAGTGAATGGGGCGCTGATCTCGCGGTCGATTGTCTTTGAATTAAGACCGCTGGAGAAGCAGGACATCAAGGAGTTAATCCGGCGGGCAGTGTATGACAGCGAGAAAGGCATGGGCAGCTATGATGCCGAGATTGATGAGGAGGCGCTGGAATTTCTGGCGGAGCTTTCAGGCGGCGATGCAAGACACGCGCTGAATGCCGTGGAACTTGGTGTCATGACAACAGACAGGGGCGCAGACGGCAAGATTCATATTACAGTGGAGGTGGCGCAGGAGTGCATTCAAAAAAGACGTGTGTTATATGACAAGAATGGTGATAACCACTACGATACAATATCTGCATTTATCAAAAGTATGCGTGGTTCCGACCCAGATGCGGCCGTGTACTATCTGGCAAAGATGCTCTATGCGGGCGAAGATGCGGCGTTTATTGCAAGGCGTATTATGATTTGTGCGGCGGAGGACGTGGGCAATGCGGACCCAATGGCGCTCAACGTGGCGGTGAGTGCGTCTCTTGCGGTGGAGCGCGTCGGTCTGCCGGAAGCACAGATCATTCTTGCACAGGCAGTTTCCTACGTGGCGTGTGCACCCAAGAGCAACGCGGCATGCGTGGCAATTTTTGCAGCGAAGGAGGAGGTTCAAAAATCGGGGAACCTGCCCATTCCGACGCATTTGCAGGATGCGCATTACAAAGGTGCGGCGAAGCTGGGACACGGGACAGGATATAAATATGCACATGACTATAAAAATCATTATGTAGAACAGCAGTATCTTCCGTATGAATTGACGGGAAAGACGTTCTATGAGCCGTCGTGGAACGGTTATGAGGCGAAGATCAGAGAACATATGAAGCGGCTGAAAGAGGAGGCGCTTTAGATCAGCTCCTCCATTAAATATTTGTAGATTTGTTCATTTTTCTGATACCAGTTCTCACAGATGGTCTCTGCCATATCCTCCGCGGGAACAGAAATCTTGATATTGACCAGTTCGATTTCTTTTTCGCGGGCGATCAGTTCTGCCTCGTACTCACCGGAAGTCGCTTTGTAGTATTTGGCGGTGATGGAGGCTTCGTTTTTGATTTCAAGGTGTTTTTCGGATAAAAAGGTGTCAATGTCACCGATGATGGCATCACCGATTCGGTTTCCAAAGTAAGAAAGTGTATTGCGTCCTTCCTCGGTAATGGAAAAGAAGGTACGGTTCATCGAGGCGTCTGTCTTGATCAGCTCCGCGTCCTGAAGGTCCGAGATGACTTGCTGTAGGGTGAGGAAATTAGTGTATTCTTTTTCGAGGATAAATCCGCTGATCTGAGAGTAGGTGAGTTTGAACTTCACCTTGTCGAGCATATATAATACAATCAGTTTGTAGAGAGTCAAGGGGTCTGTGGTCATATCGTTGTCACGCCTTTCTTATTTTGAAGTATTAAGTGAAGTATTAAGTTGAACTGTATTTTGACTGCCAAGTGCCGCGCCGTTTCATCTCTTGGTGGAGGGTGTTTAGGACACGCCGTTTCTCAAGACTCCAAAGAGGCGCGATGAGCAGTTCTTTTGGCCCATCACCTGTTACGCGGTGAATCACCATGTCAGCAGGAAGGATTTCCAGACAGGAGATGATGATATCAATATACGCCATCATGTCAAGAATTTCAAAGGTTTTTTTCTCGTATAATTCGACCAAATCTGTATTCTTTAAAATATGTAACAACTGTAATTTTATCCCGCTGATGCCCAGACTGCCTAAATAGTGGCAAGTGTCAAGCATCATGGGCTTCGTCTCGTCGGGAAGCCCGATAATGACATGTGTTATTACTGGAATGGAGATGCTTTGCAGCCGTTTGACCGCCTGTTCAAAAACGGGCAGCGGATAGCCGCGCCGAATGAGCAGGGCAGTGTGCTCGTGCATGGTCTGTAGTCCAAGCTCAAGCCAGATAAATTTGTCAGCATATTCTCTGTTCAGACGGTCAAGCAGCGCGAGGACATCGCTGCCAAGGCAGTCTGGTCTGGTTGCGATGGAGATGCCGGCGACGGAGGGCACCTCAAGCGCTTCGCGGTAGAGTGCATCAAGTCTTGGAACCGGCGCATAGGTGTTTGTGTATGCCTGAAAGTAGGCGATAAAACGTTTGCCGATTTGCTTGTTGTGAAAATACTGAATGCCTTTTTCGAGCTGTGCAGCCACAGCGTCCTCATCAGCCATTTTTTTCGCGGCAAAATCGCCGCTTCCGCCGGCACTGCAAAAAATGCAGCCCCGGACGCCGCATGACCCGTCACGGTTCGGACAGGTCATGCCGGCATCAAGGGCAATCTTGTAGATTTTTTCGCCGTAGATTTTTTTCATCTCATAGTCGAGAGTGTGGTAGGGTTTGTCATTCCAGCGCATGTCTATTTGACAATATGCGACTTGACCGCCTCTGCGACAAGCTCTGCGACTTTCGGGTTAAAGGCTTCTGGCATGATGTTGTCGTCGGAGAGTTCATCGTCCGGCACAAGTCCTGCAATCGCGTTTGCGGCGGCGAGCTTCATCTCCTCTGTGATCTGTGTGGCGCGTCCCTCGAGCGCACCTTTAAAGATACCCGGAAAAGCGACTACGTTGTTGATTTGATTCGGGAAATCGCTTCTGCCAGTGCCGACGATGCGCGCACCTGCGGATTTTGCCACGTCCGGCATGATTTCCGGAGTGGGGTTTGCCATCGCAAAAATGATGGAATCGGGCGCCATGGACTGTACCATTTCGGGTGTGACAATATTGGGGGCAGATACACCGACAAAGATATCTGCGTTTTTCAGCGCGTCGGCAAGACTGCCTGTCTCGTGGTTTGGATTGGTAATTTTTGCCATCTTTTCCTGCATCCAGTTGAGTCCCTCGGTGGAGGTGGAGACAATGCCGACCTTATCGCATAAAATTACGTTTGTAAAGCCGTAGGTGAGCAGCAGCTTTGTGATCGCGACCCCTGCGCTTCCGGCACCGTTGACTATGACTTTGCAGGCTTCTTTTTGTTTGCCGACAACTTTGAGGGCGTTGATGATGCCTGCCAGAACGACAATGGCGGTGCCGTGCTGGTCATCATGAAAGACTGGAATATCGAGAGCAGCCTTGAGGCGCTCTTCAATCTCAAAGCAGCGCGGCGCACTGATATCTTCAAGGTTGATGCCGCCGTAAGCGGGTGCAAGCCATGTGACGGCTTTGATAATCTCCTCAGTGTCCTGTGTGTCAAGGCAGATGGGCACTGCATTCACGCCGCCAAATTCCTTGAAGAGCACTGCCTTTCCCTCCATGACGGGCATTGCGGCGTAGGGGCCGATATTGCCAAGCCCGAGCACCGCACTTCCGTCAGACACGACGGCTACGGTGTTTGCCTTCATCGTGTACTGGTAGGCGGCTTCCTTGTCGTTCGCAATCACCTTGCAGGGTTCTGCAACGCCGGGGGTGTAGGCCAGTGAGAGCGCCTCTCTTGATTTGACGGGGGTTTTTGAGATGGTTTCGATTTTGCCGTTCCATTCCTTGTGGAGTGCTAACGCTTTTTCCTGCGTGGTCATTTGAGCTGACATATGTAAATTCTCCTTTTTATTTAGTATTTTCATAAAAGTTTTTCTAAACCTTCTTCTACTTTATAATAAATCTTTCAAAATCGCAATAAATTCTTCTTCCTATTTTGTGAAAAATGAGTTATAATGTTACTGTTCAGACAGGAATTAGCATTGACTGCTAATAACAGCTTACGTGTAAAAATCCTTAAAAATCCTTTGTACTGCGACTGCTGCATGGATTTTGTCTGTTGTTGGAACTGCAACGCGATAGAATAAAATCGACAAGTACTTAGAACATAATAAAATCTTTGGACTACATCTGTTTCATGACAGCATTTCGAAATGTTTTCCGTATATAAGTATTGATATTGACAAAATAGGTGTGCTATATTACATTTTTGCGTGGCTGCGCAGGAATGTGATGAACCTGATAGCGTAAGAGGTGATAGATGAGGTTTGTGATAGATGAGATCGAGGTTCAGATGTGCGTAACCTACGTGACTGGGAGAACGGCAGTTGGTACGATCAAGGGCGTGTGGCATAATGCACAGGCGCCGTTAATCGGTCAGCACTATCATGTTGAGCTGGATATCTATGCGCCTGCTGATGCTGGCATATCAGGTTTGGAGCGCTCAAAAAGGCGATGCCCTTCAGTGCATTTTGACGGTCAGAATGTACTCTTTCACGGAATCTGTGAAGATATTGACGAGACAGTTTACTATGTGCGTTTTGATTTGGACTGGCTTGAGATGATTGAGATCAACGAGCTTGCTGTGTTATATACAAAAGGGGAATGCATGTCATTTTCGGCAAGATACTATTTCATAGAAATATATCCTTATACAATATGATGGAGACAGGGAAAGACGCTCATTGCAGCGCAGGGCGAAAAACCTATGTTCCGCGTGATGGAGGACAAAGAATACAGGATCAGCCTAGAGAAAAAATTAGATGAAGAGGTTGCAGAATATCATGAGAGTAAAGAACTAGAAGAACTTGCCGATATACTGGAAGTAGTCTGTGCGTTGTGCAGCGCACAAGGACATTCTGCCGATGAATTGATGAGGATTTATGAAAAAAGCATATTGAGCGCGGCGGCTTTTCAAAGAGGATTTTTTTGTTGGGGAAGGATTCAGGAATAAATTTATAATGAAGAAAGGTAAAAACTGGTACATTTTATGAGGGAAAAATACGAATCACTGGCACTTGCTGAGCTGAGAGCAATCGCAAAGTCCCGCGGTATGAAGCGCATAAGCGGGCTGAAAAAGGCGGAGTTGGTCGAACTGATGCTCGAGGAAGATGAGAAGGACAAGGAGGCGGGAAAGGACGTAGAGCCAAAACCTGTACTCCGCGGAATGAAAGAGCCTTCGTTTGCTGCGGCGGCGAACAAGAATGAGCGCAGGAACAAACCGGCAAAGCCGCAGAATGCCGAGGGACAGAGTGCCGAGAACAGTGAACGTCCTGCAAAGGAACAGAGCGCGGAGCAGCAGCGGCAGCAGCACACAGAGAATGTGACAGAGCGTCCGGCAGAACGCCCAGCCAGAGAAGCCAGACCGCACACGGAAAATGTCACGGAACGGCCGACAGAACGTCCAGCGACAGAACGTCCTGCAAAGGAACAGACAGAGGGCAGGGCTTCGGAGGAGAAATTTCCATCTGAGCTTGACAGCGGCCTCACGGCGAGGGGAATCCTTGAAGTCATGCCAGACGGGTTTGGATTTATCCGAAGTGACAATTTTCTTCCCGGTGAGAATGATGTGTATGTGGCGCCGAGCCAGATTCGCCGTTTTGGACTGCGCACGGGTGACATTATCGAAGGAAACACGCGCATCAAGACGATGAATGAGAAGTTCAGCGCGCTGTTATATCTAAAGAAGGTGAATGGATTTCCGCCTGAGCTTGCCACCAGAAGGCGCAATTTTGAGGACATGACGCCGATTTTCCCAGACCAGCGAATCCGTCTTGAGACGCCGGGCGCGAGTGTGGCAATGCGCATCATGGATTTGATGAGCCCAGTCGGCAAGGGACAGCGCGGTATGATCGTGTCGCCGCCAAAAGCAGGTAAGACGACACTGTTAAAAGAGGTGGCAAAGTCTATTTTGAAAAATGCGCCTGACATGCACATGATTATCCTGCTGATTGATGAGCGTCCAGAGGAAGTGACGGACATCAAGGAGGCGATTCAGGGACCAAATGTAGAGGTGATCTATTCGACTTTTGATGAGCTGCCAGAGCACCATAAACGGGTTGCCGAGATGGTGATTGAGCGTGCAAAACGGCTTGTCGAGCACCGGAAAGATGTCTGCATTCTGCTAGACAGCATCACCAGACTGACGCGCGCCTACAATCTCACAGTTCCGCCCAGCGGCCGCACGCTTTCCGGCGGACTCGACCCGGCAGCGTTGCATATGCCAAAGAGGTTTTTCGGGGCAGCGAGAAATATGCGGGAGGGCGGCAGCCTCACGATACTGGCGACGGCGCTCGTGGAGACAGGCTCTAAGATGGACGATGTGGTGTACGAGGAGTTCAAGGGAACTGGTAACATGGAGATGGTGCTTGACAGAAAACTCTCTGAAAAGAGGGTGTTCCCGGCAATCGACATTCCAAAGTCCGGCACAAGGCGCGAGGACTTGCTGCTGACAGCCGATGAACTTGAGGCGATCAACGTGATGCGCAAGGCGCTCAATGGACTCAAGTCCGACGAGGCGGTTGACAAGATCTTAGATATGTTCTACCGCACCAAAAATAACATGGAATTTGTAGAAACTGTGAAAAAGATGAAATTTATATAGAAAATACTTGCGCTTCTTAAAAAGCTATGCTATACTAAAAAAGCTGTTTATAAAGACAAGTTAAAATGAAAATTGAATTAACTATAGAGAGGTGAAAACAATGAGAGAAGGAATCCATCCAAATTACCATCAGGCAACTGTTACCTGCAACTGCGGCAACACATTTGTGACAGGGTCTACAAAGCCTGAAATCCACGTGGAAGTTTGTTCAAAATGCCATTCATTCTACACAGGACAGCAGAAGACTGCGGCAGCTCGTGGACGTATTGATAAGTTCAATAGGAAGTACGGCGTAGAAAGCAAATAAGTAGCGGAAAAAAGGTTGAGGTAAAGACTATCTCAACCTTTCTTATTATGCACACGGGAATTATAGTCGTACAGAAAAGATTTTATAAAGGGGAATGCTATGGCAAAGAAGAGACAAACACAGTATTCCGGCATAGGCGGACAGGCTGTCTTAGAAGGCGTGATGATGAAAAATCAATCAAAATACGCGGTGGCAGTGCGCAAGCCGGATGGAGAAATAGACATACAGGTTGAGGAATATAAAGGAGTCTGCGCGGACAAGGCATTTGTAAAACTTCCATTAATACGGGGCGTTTTTGCCTTTATTGATTCCCTGATACTCGGCATGAAGGTGACAATGCACTCAGCGTCCTTTTATGAGGAGGAGGAAGGCACCGCACAGGATACCGCAAAAAAGGCATCGGGGAGTAAGTCGGAGGATATTATGATGGGCGTAACAGTGGTGCTCTCGGTCATCATTGCAGTCGCGCTTTTCATGCTGCTGCCCTTCTGGCTGTCTGATCTGTTGGGAAAATATATCAGAAATGCCAGTCTTGTGGCGATACTTGAAGGCGTATTCCGCATTTTAATCTTTGTGGGATACATTGTTGCGATCTCACTGATGAAGGATATCCGCCGTCTGTATATGTATCACGGTGCGGAACATAAATGTATCAATTGTATCGAGCGCGGGCGGCCGCTCAATGTCAAAGATGTCATGCGCAGTTCCAGACAACACAAGCGCTGCGGCACCAGTTTTTTGCTGTTCGTCGTGCTTGTCAGCGTGATTGTGTTCTTTTTTATCCGGGTGGACAACATGGCGCTAAAACTGGTGTTGAGGCTTTTGCTAGTCCCTGTGATTGCGGGGATTTCCTATGAGCTGATCAGACTTGCGGGAAGGTGCGATAACATTTTAATCCGCATATTATCAGCGCCGGGCATGTGGATGCAGCGCCTCACGACCAAGGAGCCGGACGAGGAGATGGTCAAGGTTGCCATCGCTTCTGTGGAGGCAGTGTTTGACTGGAAAGCGTATCTGATTGAAACGTTTGGCTATACAAACGATGCTTTTGAGGAAGAGGAGTTATGACGTACAGAGAGTGTTATGAGTACGGAAAATGCAGGCTGGCAGAGGCAGGAATAGCGGAGGCTGCACTGGACGCACGACTGCTGCTTGAATATGTCTGCCACTCTGACAGGAATGAATTAATCTTGTATGCTGACCGCGAGCGGAGTAGTATGGAGGAACAGTTTTACAAGCAGGTCATTGAAAAAAGAGCATCGAGACTTCCCTTGCAGCATATCACGGGTGAGCAAGAGTTTATGGGGCTTTCCTTTCAGGTCAATGAACATGTGCTGATTCCACGGCAGGATACAGAGGTGCTTGTGGAGGAGGCATTGCGTCATCTGGGCGACGGAATGCGCATATTAGATCTCTGCACTGGCTCTGGCTGTATTCTGCTGAGTCTGCTAAAATACAGTAACGAGTGTGAGGGTGTCGGCATTGACATCTCAGCGGAGGCGCTAAAGAAGGCGCAGGAAAATGCACAGAGGCTGCACATTGATGCCACGTTTTTGGAGGGGGACTTGTTTGAACCGCTGGCGGATTTTGTGTCGGAGCGTACATCGGACAGGCTTTTTGACATGCTTGTGTCCAATCCACCCTACATTGAGACTGCGGTGATTGACACACTGATGCCTGAGGTGCGCGAACATGAGCCATTTGGCGCGCTTGACGGCGGGGAAGATGGCTTGCAGTTCTACAGAAGGATTGTTGCGCAGGCGCCCGCACATCTGCGCAGAGGGGCAGTGCTGTTGTTTGAAATCGGCTGTGGGCAGGGCGAGGCAGTGGTTTTGCTCATGCAGGAGGCTGGCTTTGCCGAAGTGAAGGTTTTGCAGGACTATGCAGGGCTGGACAGGGTCGTTTATGGAATAAAGAGTGGTTCAGCCGAAACGAAGCATTAGAATCATTATATAAGATAAAATAAGACAGGAGGGTTTATATGTTTGATAAACTGGAAGATTTGCTCCATCGTTTTGAGGAAATCTTAAACGAGCTCAACGAGCCGACGGTCACAGAGGATCAGAAGCGCTTTCGTGCGCTGATGAAGGAACAGAGTGATTTGACGCCGCTTGTGGAGGCATACAAGGAGTATAAGAAATGTAATGAGACCGTGGAGGATTCATTGTCACTGCTCGATTCGGAGAATGACGAGGAAATGAAGGAGATGCTCAAGGAGGAGCTGAGTGATGCCAAGAAGCGCATTGAGGAGCTTGAGACGCAGATGAAGATACTGCTCTTGCCCAAAGACCCAAATGACGACAAGAATGTCATCGTGGAAATCCGTGCAGGCGCGGGCGGCGATGAGGCGGCGCTCTTTGCGGCGGAAATTTACCGTATGTATGTGCACTTTGCGGAGGGCAGACGCTGGAAGGTGGAGCTGGTGGAGTGTGAGGAGATTGGCATCGGCGGTATGAAGAGCGTCACCTTTATGATATCGGGACAGGGCGCATATTCTGTCATGAAATATGAGTCGGGCGTACACCGCGTGCAGCGTGTGCCGGAGACGGAATCCGGCGGGCGGATTCATACCTCCACAATCAGCGTTGCAGTGATGCCGGAGGTTGACGACGATATTGACATCGTGATTGAGGACAAAGATATCCGCATCGACGTGATGCGTGCGTCAGGAAATGGTGGACAGTGCGTCAACACGACAGACTCGGCGGTGCGTTTGACACACTATCCGACAGGGATTGTAGTCTATAGCCAGACAGAGAAGTCGCAGTTGCAGAACAAGGCGAAGGCATTTGCCTTGTTGAAGGCGAAGCTGTATGATATCGAGCAGCAGCAGCGTCACGACGCGGAGGCGGAGATGCGCAGGAGCCAGATTGGCACAGGCGACCGCTCTGAAAAGATTCGGACGTACAATTTCCCGCAGGGGCGCGTGACAGATCACCGTATTAATTTGACGATTTATAAGTTGGATAAAGTGATGAACGGGGATATTCAGGAGATTATTGACGCGTGTATTGCCGCCGATCAGGCGGCGAAACTGGCGAGAATGAACCAGAATTGATAGAATGGCTTACATTAGCTTTCAATGGTTAATGTAAGCATTTTTTGTATGTTTGTACACATTTTATATCCAACTGGTAATGATCAACCATCTGTCTGCGTGTGGTGAATATGAACCATATCATTTTGTGGATACAGAGCAGGCTCGACAAAAACGGTGTAGAAATATTCAGACAGTTCTTGCTTCTTATGAGGAACATGTGTTTATATTGATAGTATGTTTGTGTTGTGAAAAAGAGGTATGTCGTGTATACTGTTAGTAGGTTAAGTTTGCTTACTGGGGGGGTGTAATTATGGAAGGTAAGATTTTGGTAAATGTAGGGGTACAGCGGTTTGACAGAATAAGGGAGCAGAAAGCCTTTTATATTGATAAGACAGATTTTATCAGGGAGTGGTGGGATAGTGGTACAGATGTTATGCTGATTACACGTCCGCGCAGATTTGGCAAGACTTTGAATATGAGTATGCTTGAATGCTTTTTCTCCTGTCGGTATCAAGACAGAGGAGATTTATTTGAGGGGCTTTCCATTTGGAGTGAGGAAAAGTACAGGCAGTTACAAGGTTCATTTCCTGTGATTTTTCTTAGTTTTGCCAATATTAAGGCGACAAAATATGAAGACATGGAGTATAAAATCTCTAAGGTTATTGCTGAATTGTATGAACAGAATAGTTATCTGCTTGAGGGAAATTTATTAAGTAAAAAGGAGAAGGATTATTACGAAAGCGTATGTCCCCAAATGAAAGGGGTGGTAGCATCGGGTGCAGTTCACTCAATGGCGAATTTCATGCGGCGTTATTATAACAAAGATGTTATCATTATCCTCGATGAGTATGATACGCCAATGCAGGAGGCATGGCTGTCGGGGTACTGGAATGAGGCGGTTGAGTTTTTCAGGGGGTTTTTTAACAGCACATTTAAGACAAATCCTTACCTTTGCCGTGGTCTGATTACAGGCATCACAAGAATTTCAAAGGAGAGCATCTTTTCAGACCTGAATAATTTGAAAGTCATAACCACAACTTCCAGCCAATATGCCACATCGTTTGGGTTTACAGAGGAAGAAGTGTTTAAGGCACTTGATGATACAGGGTTTGGTGAGGTAAAACAGGGTGTAAAGGCATGGTATGACGGTTTTACCTTTGGTTCATATTCAGACATTTACAATCCTTGGTCAATTGTGTCATTTATTGATAATGGCGGTGAATATGACACTTATTGGGCAGACACAAGCGGAAACGGGCTTGTAAATTCCCTGATACGACAGGGAAATGTCGCGGTCAAAAGTGCAATGGAGGAATTGCTTGCAGGTAGGACACTGACAACAGAGTTAAATGAACAGATTGTGTTTAATCAGTTGGACGGAAGTGCAGGCGCAGTCTGGAGCTTACTGCTTGCAACGGGGTACTTAAAGGTCGTAAAGCTTGAGCGTGTTGGGGAGCGCAAAAAGAAAGTATATACGCTGGCACTCACAAATATGGAAGTGGCAAGTATGTTTGAAGATATGGTGAAAGGTTGGTTTGGAGGAAGTACAGAGACAGCATATAATAATTTTATTAAAGCATTACTTATCAATGATGTGGACGCGATGAATGAATTTATGAATAAGATTGCACTGCATAGTTTTTCAAGTTTTGACATTGCGAAAAATGTTTCAGATGATGATGCGCCAGAGCGGTTTTATCATGGGTTTGTATTAGGGTTGATGGTGGAACTTGATGGAAGGTTTCAGATTACTTCGAACAGAGAAAGCGGATTTGGGCGTTATGATATTATGCTTATTCCAAAAGACAGGGAAAAGGACTGTGCCTATATCATAGAGTTTAAAGTACACAAGCCCTTGAAAGAAAAAGACCTTGCAAAAACAGTAGAAAATGCTCTGAATCAGATTGAAGAAAAATTCTATGAGGCAAAGCTTATTGCGGATGGATTTGCAGCAGAGAACATCAGAAAATATGGGTTTGCTTTTAAAGGTAAGGAGTGTCTGATTGGTAATTGAGATATTGCACTGGTCAACAAAAATTGGACACTTAAATTGTATTTTTTCGCATACAATCCGCAATTACTGTACGGTTGCATATGTTTCCCTGTACTGTTTGGGCGTCAGATATCCCAGTGCGTATG
>ERZ808028.863-NODE-863-length-21289-cov-8.519612_pt1 | contig 21289 bp, 20 predicted proteins | sample MGYA00380184_ERZ808028 | MGnify/ENA primary metagenome ERZ808028 (study PRJEB31490, sample SAMN06133397) | mouse gut metagenome | isolation source: J8_1 | host: mice | place: China: Chengdu | collected 2015-05 ...
AAAGAGGGAACCATGAACGACAACAAGCTGACTATCCTTTACGAGAGATTAAGCCATGAGGACGGGCGGGAAAACGAATCCCTGTCCATTGAGCATCAAAAGGAGTACCTGGAGGAATATGCGGCCCGGAACAGTTTCACCAACATCGTCCACAGGACGGACGATGGATGGAGCGGAACACGCTGGGACAGACCCGGATTTTTGCAGATTATGGAGGACATTGAGCGCGGCAGCGTGGGCCAAATTTTGATTAAAGACATGAGCAGATTGGGCCGCGACCACTTGCGCGTGGGGCTGTTTTTAGAGCAGTTACGGGAGCGGGGCGTCAGGCTGATCGCCGTGGCCGAGGGCATCGACACCGCCAAGGGCGAGGACGATTTTATGCCGTTCCGAAACATCTTTGCGGAGTGGCACGCCAGGGACACCAGCCGGAAGATACGGGCGATTTTCGGCGCGAGGACGGCGGCGGGGAAGCACGTCACCGGCGCACTCCCCTACGGCTATCTGCACGACCCGGACGACCGCCAGAAGTGGATTTTGGACGAGGAAGCCGCCCCCGTTGTGAAGCGCATCTTCCAGGGCGTTATCGAGGGCAAGCCCATCGCCAGAATTGCGGAGGAATTGACCGCCGAGCGGATACTCACCCCCGCCGCCCATTGGAGGGCCATCGGGGAGCGGGTGAGCATGGGCGCGTCGGGCGCAGACCCCTACAAATGGGCCACCGCTACCCTTATCCAAATCCTCAAAAAAGAGGAATATATGGGCTGGACAGTCCTCAACAAGACCGCCACAGAAAGCTACAAATCCAAGAAGCGGGAGGCCACCCCGCAGGAAAACCGCCTGATTTTCAAGGACACCCACCCCGCCATCATTGACGAGGAAACATGGAATGTCGTTCAGCGTCTGCGGGAAACCAAGCGTGTCAGGGAGCGCATCGGCGGCGAGCCGAACCCGCTGACCGGCGTTCTGTATTGCGCCGATTGCGGACAGAAGATGTACCACAAAAAGGGCAATACCGGCAGGCCAAACCACCCCCACCATGAGTATGTCTGTTCCAGCTACCGCCACTATTCCCGAAGCTGCACCTGTCACTATATCCGCGTCAGCGTTGTGGAAAGCCTGGTACTGGAAGCTATACGGCGGGTGAGCGGATATGTGCGGGAGAACGAGGCGGAGTTTATCGAGCGCGTCCGTGAAAAATCGGAGTTACAACAGGAGGCGGCGGTAAAGGAGGGCCGCAAAAAGCTGTCAAAGGCCAAGCGGCGGCGGGAGGAAATCGGCGGCTTGATAAAGAAACTTTATGAAGCCTACGCCACGGGGAAGATACCCGAAAACCACTTTTCCGAACTGCTGACCGGCTACGACACCGAGCAGAAAACCCTTGACGGGGAAATCGAGAGGTTACAGGCCGAAATCGACCGCTAAAGGGCTATTGTTTGGTCCGCCCAAAGACGTGGAGCTAGTCCGAGCGCAGCAAGAACATCATCGAACTGAGGAACCAGGTGAGGGGATAGGCCCACGAGATGGTTTGGAACACTGGGAAAGCTCAGGTGACCATAAGGGCACAAAAACACCTTATTTTGCTTGTTGGCTGTATCGCATCGAAATAATGGTTGAATACAATGGCGGTAATGCTGCAAAAAACAACTATTGTAGGGAGCAAAAAATCCGGCAGACCGAATTTCCGGTCTGCCGGGGACGCCTAACGCATTTCAGCCCATAAAAAGAATTTTAGTATCCGCGTCACGAAAAAGGGGGCGTTTTGACAGGCATCTGTGATTGCGGCGTAGGCTTCTGAAAACGCTTCGTTCGACAGCCCTTCCAATGGAACAAGTATGGTTTTCGCGCCATCCGCGATTTGACCGATGGCCAGGGGCGCGGACACCACACCGCCGACTGCTACCCTGGAGGCGGCTACCACCCCACCGGCGGCGTACACACCTACGGCACAGCCGCCCACCGCCAGCCAGCCCAGCGCGATGCCGCCCCAAGCCAACAAGCCCAGTGAGACCCCGCCGATGGAGGCGGCGCCGATGGACACTGCGCCCAGAGCCAGCAGCAGCCCAAGACTTACCCCGCCCAGGGTAAATACGCCTAAGGCTACGCCGCCCAGGGCCACGACTCCGGTGGCGATGTTGCCGATGGCGATAATCCCTCTGGCCCAGTGATCCCTGTGGCCAAGGTTGACATGGATCAGGGGAAGGCCGAACAGAGTTCGTTTGCTTTTGTATTCGTAATGCCAGCGCTCAGGGTACTCATTATAGTAGTTGTTAATCACAGTTGAGGCGGGTGTGGGCGGCACGGTAGGTTCACATTTTAGCGGGGGAGGGGTACAGGAGGTATCCCGGCCCGCCACCAGATAGTCCAAGGAAACATGAAAAAAGTTTGCCAGAGCGATGAGATTGTCCATATCTGGGCGGGACGTGCCCGCCTCCCATTTCTGTACCGCCTGCCGGGTAAGTCCCAGCAGGTTGGCAAGCTCTTCTTGGGAAAGCCGCGCCTGGCGGCGTAGGTCGAATAAGCGGTCTCGAAAATCCACGTATGATACCTCCTCAAAACTGTTCGGCGATTTTGGACAGGTTTATCTTAACAAAAAACCGGGATGGCCGCAACCAAATGAGGGATACAATTTGACAACTATGGGTTGCGTTGGTAAAATTTGTGACAAAAACATGGATTTTCTTGCTTTTACTGGCCATACATAGTACAATGAATCTATACTATATAATGAGGTGATTCCAATGGACAACAAAGCCGTTTTGGCGGCGGTGGACCACACCCTGCTCACCCAGACCGCCACCTGGGCGGAAATCAAGCAGATTTGTGATGACGGGGCAGCTTATGGCTGTGCCAGCGTGTGCATTCCGGCCAGCTATGTGAAGCAGGCGGTGGAGTACCTGGGAAACAGACTTCCGGTGTGTACCGTTATCGGTTTCCCCAACGGCTACTCCACCACCGCCGTCAAGGTATTCGAGGCCAAAGATGCCATCGGCAACGGGGCAAAAGAGATCGACATGGTTATCAACATCGGTTGGGCCAAGGACGGCCGGTGGGACGACCTTCTGGCGGAAATCAAGGCGCTTAAAGAGGTCTGCGGCACTCTGGTACTCAAAGTTATCATTGAAACCTGCCTGCTCACCCAGGATGAGAAGGTGAAACTGTGTCAGATTGTATCGGAAAGCGGCGCAGACTATATCAAAACCTCCACCGGCTTCTCTGCTGCCGGGGCCACCCGAGAGGATGTGGCGTTGTTTAAAGCCAATGTAGCCCCCCATGTGAAAATCAAGGCTGCCGGGGGTATCTCAAGCCTTCAGGATGCGGCGGACTTTCTTGCTTTGGGGGCTGACAGGCTGGGCACAAGCCGTATCGTCAAGCTGGTGAAAGGACAGGCGGCGCAGGGGTATTGAGCCGTGCAAATTGTCGGGATTTGTGAAAAATCCGTATACAATGCAAATAGTCCTTGTATTTTGCGTTCAGACGCGATATAATGGGCAGGTCCGCAGGGATGAGCGCAGATATTGAGTATCCGCCCATGCGCGGACGATGGAGACGGGCGGCTCAGCCGTCCGGCACAGATGAAAAGAAAGGATGAAAATTGCAATGAAAAAGCTCTTTGCGATGCTGCTGGCCATGGCTATGATGGTGAGCCTGTTTGCCTGCAGCAACAAGGACCCCGATCCCACGCAGGGCAGCAGCGAGCCTCCTGCCACTCAGAATACGGAGGAGAGCGCCGAGCCCAGCACTGCTCCCACCGAGGAGCCCGGCCCCGCTGCCGACAACCCCGACGAGATCCCCGACACCATGACCTCTTCCGACGGCAAGTATCAGGTGGCTTTCATCACCGATGTAGGCCAATTGAAGGACAAGTCCTTCAACCAGGGGACCTTTGACGGTGTGAAGCTGTACGCTGCCGCCAACAACAAAAGCTACAAGTACTATCAGCCCGCCAACGGCGACCAGGCCACTGACGATGACCGCTACGACGCTATGAAGGCCGCCGTGGAAGGCGGCGCCGAGGTGGTGGTGTGCGCCGGCTTCATGCAGGAAACCGCCCTGAAGAAGGCCGCTGCTGAGTTCTCCGAGGTTCCTTTCATCTTTATTGACGGCTATCCCCTGACCGATACTGATGGCAATGCTCTGACCAACGTGGCCGGTATCTCCTTCCAGGAGGAGCAGAGCGGCTATCTGGCCGGCTACGCCGTGGTCAAGGAAGGTTTTGAGAAGCTGGGCTTCACCGGTGGCGGCGGCGGCACCAACCCCGCCTGCTGCCGCTTTGGTTACGGCTTCGTGCAGGGTGCCAACGCTGCTGCTGCTGAGATGGGCAAGACTGTAGACATCAACTACTCTTGGGAGTATGGTGCCACTTTCTCCGCTTCCACCGAGCTCCAGACCATGATCAGCGGTTGGTATGCCAACAGCACTGAGATCGTCTTTGCTTGCGGCGGTTCGATGTTCCAGTCCGTGGTTGCCGCTGCAGGCGCCAACGACGGCGCCGTGGTGGGCGTGGACGTGGACCAGTCTTTCGAATCCGACACTGTCGTTACTTCTGCCATGAAGGGCCTGTCCAGCGCCGTGCAGTGGGCTGTGGCCAAGGTGTATGACAATTCCTTCTCCGACATTGGTGGCACCGGAACTGCTCTGGGCGCCAAGGACGAGGCCGTGGGTCTGCCCACCGCCACTTGGTCCATGACCACCTACACCGTAGAGGAGTACGAGGCTCAGCTGGCCGATATGATCTCCGGTAAGCTGACTGTGGATGCTGACTACGAGAGCGGCATTAACCAGGAGTGGTCTAACGTAAATCTGAACGTCATCTAATTTAATAGAGACGAATCAAGCAGGCGGGATGCAATGCGTCCCGCCTGTTTTTTCACGCGTTGAAAATAATTTGCTTGTGTTTTTGTCGAACCTAAGTTATAATTGACATAATAGGGCTTTTTATAGGGCCCAGTGTTGACATTTTAGACAGGAAGCGGGATGAGGACGATGGAATCTGAGAACATCATAGAGATGCTTCACATCACCAAAGAATTTCCTGGTATCATCGCCAACGATGATATCACCCTCCAGCTCCGCCGAGGGGAGATCCACGCCCTCTTGGGGGAAAATGGGGCGGGGAAGTCCACGCTGATGAGTGTCCTTTTCGGCCTTTACCAGCCGGAGAAGGGACTCATCAAAAAGAACGGCCAGGAGGTCAAAATCAACGACCCCAACGATGCCACCGCTCTGGGTATCGGTATGGTCCATCAGCACTTTAAGCTTATAGAAGTTTTCACCGTGCTGGACAACATCATCCTGGGGGCGGAGACAACCAAGATGGGCTTTCTCCAGAAAAGAGAAGCCAGGGTCAAGGTGGAGGAATTGTCGGAGCGCTACGGATTAAAGGTGGATTTGGATGCTAAGGTAGAGGATATCACCGTAGGGATGCAGCAGCGGGTGGAGATTTTAAAAATGCTCTACCGAGATAATGAGATCCTTATTTTTGACGAGCCCACTGCTGTCCTCACCCCCCAGGAGATTGATGAGCTGATGGCCACCATGAAGGAGTTTGCAAAGGAAGGCAAATCCATATTGTTCATCTCCCATAAGCTCAACGAAATCATGTCTGTATCCGACCGGGTGACAGTGCTGCGAAAGGGGAAGTACATTGGCACCGTGGACACCAAGGATACGGACAAGCAGTCCTTGTCCAACATGATGGTGGGCCGCCCAGTACAGCTGGAAGTGACCAAGGAACCTGCTCAGCCTGGAAAACCGGTGCTGGAGGTCCGGGACCTGTGTGTCCCTTCCAGGAACCATAAGAAGAATGCGGTGAACCATGTCTCCTTCCAGGCCAGAGCAGGGGAGATTCTATGTATCGCCGGTATCGACGGCAACGGTCAGACGGAGCTGGTACACGGCCTGACCGGACTGGAGAAGAGTTCGGGAGGCACAGTCACCTTGTGCGGAGAGGACATTTCCCACGCCTCCATCAAGCGCCGAGGGGCCAACATGAGCCACATTCCGGAGGATCGGCATAAGCACGGCCTGGTGCTGGATTTTACCCTGGAGCAAAACTTGGTTCTTCAACGGTTCAATGAGAAACGCTTCCAAACCCATGGCTTCATCAACCGAGGGGCGGTGCGGGAGTACGCCGGGCAGCTCATTGGGCAATACGATGTGCGTTCCGGCCAGGGGCCGGTAACCATGGCTCGATCTATGTCCGGCGGCAATCAGCAAAAGGCTATTATTGCCCGGGAAGTGGACCGGGAGAAGCCGCTCATTGTGGCGGTTCAGCCCACCCGGGGCCTGGACGTGGGTGCCATTGAGTACATTCACAGCCAATTGGTGGCGGAACGGGATAAAGGCCGCGCCGTCCTGCTGGTGAGCCTGGAACTAGATGAGGTGATGAGCCTATCCGACCGCATTCTGGTGATGTACGAGGGGGAAATCGTAGGTGAACTGGACCCAAAGCAGACTACGGTACAGGAGCTCGGCCTTTATATGGCTGGAGCCAGACGGATGGATATGAACGGGAAGGAGGAGAAGGGCGCATGAGTGTGAAATACCCGAATCTCGTCCAAATCTATACGGGGGAGGGGGACGAGGACGCATGAAAGATCAAGGAAAAACCTTGCTGCAAAAGGATGGAACCAAGACAGTATTGGCGTCCCTGCTCTCCATTGTTGTTGGTCTGGCGGTGGGAAGCATTCTTGTTCTGGTAGTGGGCCTGTTCAGCGACAACTTGGGTATGTCCAGCGCATGGGAGGGCATTCGGCTCATCATTTTTGGCATTCTCAGTACCGGGCGGAATACAGCCGGCAGTCTTACCTGGGGCTTCAATCCCCAAAGCATCGGTAATATGCTTTTCCGGGCCACGCCGTTGATACTCACTGGCCTGTCCGTGTCGGTGGCGTTCAAAACGGGTCTGTTCAACATCGGTGCGCCGGGGCAGTATCTGATGAGCACTATGGCAACCCTGGCCATCGCTTTGGGTATTCCGTCCTCTGCGCTGCCCGGCCCACTCATCTGGCTGCTGGCATTTTTGGGCGGTGTGCTGGCAGGAGCTCTGTGGGGCTGCATTCCAGGCCTGGTGAAGGCATTTCTCAACATCAACGAGGTGCTGGCCTGCATTATGACAAACTGGATTGCCGCCAATTTGGTGACATGGTTTTTTGATGTGAATAAGGTGTTCCAAAACACTGTGGAAAACACCAAGAGCGGCTATGTCTACAAGACCGCCTATGGCCGTACTCTGGTAGACGGGGCGTGGACTTATGTGGATGGGAAAGGTGTGCAGACAGCCAAACTAGGGCTGGACAAGCTTTTCCCCGGTTCCCAAGTTAATGCGGGTATCCTGGTGGCCATCCTCATCGCCATTGGGGTGTATATCCTTATGACAAAGACAACTCTGGGCTATCAGCTTAAGGCCTGCGGCGCCAACCGCCACGCTGCCCGATACGCGGGGATCAACGATAAGCGGAATATTGTACTGTCTATGGCGATTGCTGGGGCGCTGTCTGGGGCAGGCGCGGCACTGTATTGTCTGGCGGGCAATACGGAATTTTTCTGGTCCACCTATCAGTCGCTGCCTGCCGCCGGCTTCAATGGTATTCCTGTGGCCTTGCTGGCGGCCAACAATCCTATTGGGGTGATTTTTACCGGTTGTTTTATGTCTATGCTGAATATCGTCGGTCTCCAGCTCACCAACCTGACCGCTTACAATGAGTATATCACAGATGTGATTATCTCTGTCATTGTCTACCTCAGCGCCTTCTCTCTTCTGATCAAGATGCTTCTGACTGCCCGTAAGAAGGACAAGCCGGCGGCAGAAAGTTTGGAAGGTCCGAAAGAGGACAATCCAGTGGAGGAAGCTTCGGTTGAGAAAGGAGGGGAGCGGACATGACGTTCCTGATCCAACAGACTTTGCTTTATGCCGTCCCACTGATGATTGTTGCGCTGGCCGGTGTGTTCGCTGAGCGCAGCGGCATCATCAACTTGGCGCTGGAAGGCATCATGATTTTTGGCGCTTTTGTAGGAGTTCTTTTTGTCCGGCTCATGCAGGAACTTCCTGTTTTTCACGATGCATTTGCCGCAAAAAGCTGGCTGACCCTCCAGGGGCTGGAACTGCTGGCCATGCTGGCTGCGGGTGTGCTGGGGGCGGTGTTTTCACTGCTGCTTTCCTTTGCTTCAGTGAATTTGAAAGCAGACCAGACCATCGGTGGTACGGCGCTGAACCTGATGGCCCCGGCCTTGGTGCTCTTTCTTATCCGTATCATCGCTAATCAGAACACTCTGGGCATGGCTGAGGGCGACGCCGCCAGTTGGTTTATGATCAAGAAAAGCACTTTTGGCATTGACAGAAAGACTCATCTGGGCTTTTTGGGAGAGACTTTCATTAATAAGGTCTATTTGGCAACCTATATTTGTATTTTCCTGTTTATTGCGTTGTCCATTTTGTTGTATAAGACCAGATTTGGACTGCGCCTTCGTTCTTGCGGTGAAAATCCACAGGCTGCCGACTCTTTGGGTATCAACGTCTATAAAATGCGCTACGCCGGGACCACCATTTCCGGGGCCCTGGCGGGCATGGGCGGGTTTGTATATGCCCTTACCACCGCCAACTGCGCCTCCACTGGTGATGTAGCGGGTTTCGGCTTCCTGGCTCTGGCCGTTATGATTTTCGGCAATTGGAAACCGCTGAATATCGCCGGAGCGGCCCTGTTGTTTGGTTTGTTCAAATGTATCGCGGCATCTTACGCCTCCATTGACATCAATGGAGACGGGGTTTGTCTGTTGGCCAATGTACCTATCAGCAGCCATGTCTATCGGATGCTGCCCTACGTCATCACCCTAGTTGTGCTGGCTTTTACATCCAAAAAATCCCGTGCTCCCAAGGCGGAGGGCATCCCCTATGACAAGGGCCAACGCTGAGGTCCAAACGAAAGAAAAGCAGCCCGCCGGAATTTGTCCGGCGGGCTGCTCTGTATGTTGCGGAGTGTTCAACGCTTGGGAAAGCGTAAAGCTTTTAGCGCATCTTTGCGCCGGAGCAGTTCCTCCTTGGCCAGCGCGGCGGCGGCCAGAATATCTTCATGGCTGACGGAATATTTTTGACTTACCTTCAGTGAGGTGTAAATATGGCGGAAACGGCGGCTGTATTGCTCTAGCTGAGTCACTTGATCACTATAGCGCTGGCGCAGAACGGCGATGCTGTCCTCCAGCTTGTCGCTCAGCTCCGCCTTACCCAGAGCCATTTGGAGCTGGAGTTCCTGTCCCAGTTGGGTGACACTTTCCACGTGCAGGGCAACCAGCACCAGATTCCGGATGGTGAAGGAGGCGTCCACCGCCAGCAGTGCCAAAAAGGCGCCGCACAGCATGAACTCCAACCACATGGGTAGACCCTCCACAAGAGATTGTATGGGAGGATGGATGAAAAAGATTACGATATAGGACAACACACCCCAGGTCAAAGCTACCCACAGGCACACCCGGCCTTGAAGGTTTAAACGGTACTGAGAATAATCCCAGTATTTCACATGGGTGGTAACCTCTAGAACCCAGCCCACCAGATACTCCCATGAAGTCATAACCACTACGGCCACGGCGTAAAAAAGCACCAGATTTTGCTTTAACGGGGTGAAGAACAAGATCATCAACATCACCCCGCTGCCATAGATAGGGCAAATGGGGCCGTATAAAAACCCTCTGGCCACTAGGCGGCGCTCCAAGACGGAGCAGTAGCAGGTTTCCATTACCCACCCCAAAAAGGAGTAAAGGATAAAGTAGAGAAATAGGTTAGAGACCGGATAACCCATCAGGCTCATTGCTGTTTCCTCCCCTCGCCGTTGGGAAGAAGCACTCCAAGCAAGCCATTATACACCCGGTCCGGGTGGGCCAAAAAATTATCGACCATCCGCTGAGCGTCCTCGCGGGTGGGGGAGAGCAGGGTGAGGGACAACAGACTCCCCTGATCGTCGTCCATGGAGAGGTGCACATCAAAACCCAGGGGCTGTTCAGTTATCTGGGTTCGCACCTGGGCCTGTCGTTTCAGGGCCTGGTTCAGCGGAGCCAGCCGCCGGTCACACCGCTGGCGGATAACGGGGGAGAGGCTGCTCTCACCAGCGGCGCAGGCCCGGCGTCCCTTGGCAGTGATGGTGTAGATCTCCTCTTTCTGGTCCAGATGGCCGCTGCCGGTGAGCTCCGCCACCGCCTCGGCAAACTGAAAGTAGTCCACGCCACTGTCGCACATGGACAGATCCGTGAGGGTGGAAAAGTCGATGGGCGCCGCCGCCCGGTCCATGATATAGAGTACCAGCAGTTTGGTATCCAGCTTGTCGTGAATGAATCCGGCCATGGAGTATCCTCCCTCTGCGTTGTGGAATGTTATCAAACATTATAACGAATTGGGCGGAAAATGGCAAGGGAAGATTTGACAGCTCAGCTCCGAGTGACCAAAGCCTGATAAAGCTGGACCATGTAGGCCCAGGTAGAGCGGTCCAAGATGCCGGTGACAGGCAATCCTGCCAGACGCTGGACCTCCTGAAGGTTCTTATAGGTTTCGCCGTCATTGCAGCAATTCATCTGGCAGGGGCTGAAATTACTCATTACCTTAGTGAGAGAGCCGAACATGGCCTGAACAATACGCAGGACCTCACACTCCTGACCTTCCACGGCAGTATAGGTGCCGCAGGGGAGCACGTTGAGGGCAGGAGGGAAGCCGTACATCAACTCCACATGGACATAGGCGTCCCGGATGGCGTTCCAGGTGGTCAGGTCCACCACCCCCGTGACGGGGAGGTGCTTTTCTCGCTGGAACACCATAACGGCCTCCAGGGTGCGCTCGCCGAAAATGCCGTCCACGGCCAGCCGAGTCAAAATGTCGTTGTGGATAGCCAGCTGGTTGAGCATGTATTGGAGGGAGCGGATGGGCTGGCCGTTGTGTTCTGCTTCGGTGAGAGGGGTGGTAGTCGCAGGTGCATTGGCGTTCATGGCAGTTTCCTTCCTTTCATGCGTCTGTGCTTCCGTAACTGAGGTCATAGCCAGGGAATTGGTTCGACATGACCCGCTGCTCAATTTGCTCCGGGGTGGTGGGCAATCCGGCTCCGGCCAGGGCAGTGCGTGCAATGCCCAGATACTCATCATAGATACCTTGCCAGGTGGCCTGATCCACCACACCAGTGACGGGTAGACCCAGACGGCTCTGGACGGCGTTGACGGCCTGGGTGGTCTGGGGACCAAAGATCCCGTCAATGGCCAGCACGGGTACGGCAGGGGAGAACTGGCCAATGATGGAGATGAAATACTGTAGGGCGGACACCGCCACCCCAGTGCTGCCCTCCCGAAGGGTGACACCGGGGGCGGGCCCCTGGATCTGAGTGAAGGGCTGACCTTCACTTACCAGCTCAGATAGTTTCCTGACCGCTCCATGGAGAGCCACCAGCTTATACCAGGTGCCTTGACCCACAATACCGTCGGGGGTGAGGTTGAAAATGCGCTGGAATTCCTTCACCGCCTCTTCGGTCCGGCTGCCAAATATGCCGTCTGCCGGATTGATTCGAGGGATGGCAGGGTAGTTGCGGGAGATGCGATTCAACATCGCCTGAAGTACAGTGACATAGCTGCCGGAGGAGCCCTTTTGCAGGGGATAGCCGGGGTAGGAATATTCAATGTCCCGGATCGGGGTATTGGATACAAGCTCGATGTTGTCCCCGTAATAGCGGCGCAGGATGTCCATCGTACTCAGTCCCTGGCGGGCCAGTTCCTCGCTGCCCCACTGAGACAGACCGTCGCAGGTGACGGTAGTTCCGTTGCAGAATTTGGCGGCCAGAGGTTCCACGAAACCCTGGCGGCGGATATAAGTAGTGAACAAGTCGTCTACAATTTTGGACACATTGTCAAAAATACTACGGCCCTTGATAAACTTTTGATCGTTCATGGTAGAACCTGTGATGTCGAAGTCATATCCGCGGCTGGGGTAGTATTCGGTGTACACCCGGTTCAGGGCGAAAGAAATTTGAGCCAAGATGTTGGCCCGTAAGGCAGCCTCCGACCAGGTGGGATAGATCTCGCTGGAGGCCACATTTTTGATGTAGTCGGGGAAAGACACTGTCACGTTTTCTGCCCACTGATTGGCCGGACCGGTGTGGACGGTGATCGTTTGTGGTATGTAAGGTGTGACTGAGATGGGCATGGAGACCTCCTTATTTGACGCTGGGGCGGTTTACAGCGGCTGTGGAGTGACAATTACCGGCTCAGCGGTGATGTCGTTTCCAGCAGGCTGGGGCAGAGGGACTAGAGGAACGTTTTGCACTGTCTCGACGCCAGGGAATACCTGGAGCTTCTCAAAGGTGGCCAAATAGTATTCCGGATGTTCTACCACCAGAGAATAGTTGAAGAAAGGAACGGCCCCGCCGGGAGACTCGCTCAAGGAGAGGTCGGGGGCCTCCAGCTGAAACGGCTGAGTGCCGCCGCTCTCGTCAGTGGTTTGGATGGAATACACTTTTCGGCGGCCGTCTTCATCAGGGCTGGAGATAATAACAGTGGCGCCAGAGACGGGCAGCTGGGCTTGGGAGGTGAAAACGCGTACGACAAGGGAACCGGTTTGAGGCATGGACAACTTCCTCCTTATTCAATATGACACAGCTTATGCCGTATGGTGGGAAATTGTGAGTTTTATTTAATATCAGTATAAATATTTTGTTTATGGCGTTGATATGGCCATGAAAAGGGGAGCAGTCAATGTCTGCTCCCTCAATGAAACGATATGTAGATGTTCTGTAAATATTCAAGGTTATAAAAAGTGCCGGAGCAAAGTAATCTTTGCTCCGGCGTGGTACGGCTGAAGGGATTCGAACCCCCGACCTTTTGGTTCGTAGCCAAACACTCTATCCAGCTGAGCTACAGCCGCATGTATCTTTAAATCTTAATCATATTACCACATCAAGCTTGAAAATGCAAGCATTTTTTTTGTTTTTTCCAAATTTTTTTTGAAAGCGAAAATAGATGCCGGATGGCACACATCCGGCATCTATTTTTACTTCCCAGACCAACTGGCAAACCGATGAAGCATGGCAGCCACTTCGGCACGAGTGGCGTCACCACTGGGGCGCAAAGCGCCGTTGCTTCCGTTAAGTATACCAGCACCTGCGGCCCAAGACATGGCTTCTTTGCTCCAAGAGGCCACAGAGGCGGCGTCTGAAAAGCTGGACAAACTGGCGCGGGTACTGATATCATACCCCATTTCCACAGCGTAACGATAGAGAATCACAGCAATTTCTTGACGAGTTATATTGGCGGAGGGATTGAAACGCCTGTTACCGACTCCAGTCACAATGCTCTTTTCTCCAGCCCAGATGGTGCCTTTTGTGTACCATTGCCCGTCTGGAATATCCAAAAACAAATTGGAATAGCTCACTGCGGGTTCCCCCGCCATGCGGTGAAGCACAGTGGTCATCATACAGCGCTGCATTTTACCGAGAGGACTGAATCCAGTGCTGGAAGTTCCATAAAACAGTTCGTTTTGGTACACATAAGACACATCGTCGTAGTACCATGATCCCTGTTTTACATCGCTGAAAGGAAGAGACACTGGCGGCAGTACCGGATCGCCCGCCGTGACGGTCCATATACCTTCCGCCATCCATTGTGCCGTATCGGAGGAGACTACCAGCACGACATCTGTCCCGGCCAAGTAACGGTGGCCGACGGAAAGAGTGCCGCTGGCGCTAATTTCATTGCCTGCGGTGGCGTCTACCAGTGTTCCGCTGCGAACCACGCCGTTCCCGGATGCCCAAATCATTCCGGAACCGACGGATGCACTGACCACGTCTCCATTGACTCCAGTCCGAGAAGTAAATGAGCCGGAAAGCGTACCATTTCCTCCGGATTGCGCGTTTTTCACAGCATCTTGGTACATAACAGTGGTGTTCTGCTCCACATTAACACGCGCTTTAATTTTGAGGTCGTTCCAAAAGGTCCCAGTAAGATAGCTGAGGGATACCAGCATTTCAGATTGACTGGCGGCAAATGCGGCTCCACATCCCGCCATAAGAACTAAGACAAGCGCCCCGGCCAAAAGCTTTTTTTTCATGGCCCCTCCTCAGAAATCATATAGCTTAATGTGAGCAGGCTGTCAGCAAAATGAACGTCTTCAATTTGTACACCATGCATATCTTGCTGTGGCAGTTCTACATTGGTGAAATTCCAAATGCCCGGCACACCGCAAGCGGCCACACGAAGTGCGGTATGTTCAGCCTCTCCTGCCGGAACGGTGAGTACGCACACACTTACCAAATTGATGCGCAGATATTCTTCCAACTGATCCACATGGTAAATGGGGGTACCGCTGAGTTTGCTTCCCACCAATTCAGGGTCCACATCAAAAGCGGCGACCAATCGGAAGCCGTTAGATTTAAAGGGAAAGTTTTCGATCAGAGCCTGTCCGAGATTGCCCGCGCCTAAAATAACCACTGTATGGTCTCGGTTCATCCCTAAGATATCTGCTACCTCGCTACGAAGCCGCTCTACATTATAACCATATCCTTGTTGGCCGAACCCGCCGAAACAGGATAGGTCCTGTCGGATCTGAGAGGCGGTGAGCCCCATAGATTTTGCCAGCGAGCTAGAAGAGATTCGAACTGTTCCCGCGCGGAGCAGCTCATTCAAGTGCCGGTAATACCGGGGAAGCCGGCGGATGACTGCGGAGGATATTTTGTCTTTTCTCATGTCACAACCGTTCCTTGCCTCAAGTTTTTTTTATTTTACTCCACAATAGTTAATTTGTCAATTTGATCGGAATGAAATTCACAATTTTGCGGCCTTACTTATGGATTTACAGAAATCAAAAAGGTTTTGTAAACTAATTTTTAATGAAAAACTTATGTGCCCGAATACCGCCATCATTTTTTAAAATACAAAAAATACCTGCTTTGAATGAGCGCAGTCGGCACATAATGAGTTGCGGGGAACATGAAGAAAAAGCAGGAGGAATAGATAATGAAGCTGAACTATTTCGCGCTCTCAATGGCCGCTGTGATGGCCATGGCATTGGCGGGGTGTTCTGCCGGCCGGGAAAACGACGACAATGTATCTGATTATCCCACAAACAGCGTGACGTCCGACTACGATGACCGGGCCAGCGCCGGTATGGATGACAGTGAGTACTACAGCGACAACGTGGGCGGCGGTCAGGACGATGAAGGTCATGTCAGCGACGACTACTATCAGAACAACGTCTCCGGAAACGGAGGCAATCCCGCCAACGGAGGAAATTCCTCCAACGGGAACAATGTGATGGATGACATCGGTGACGCCGCCGGGGACCTGGCCCGGGGCGCGGGAAACGTGGTCCGTGACGCTGGGGACGCCATCGGCGACGCGGCCAACGATGTAGGCAGGGCCATGCGGTAAACAAAACAGGGCGGCTGGAACACCAGCCGCCCTGCGGTTTTTATTGGAGCGCGATGCGAAATTTGCCGGAGAAGTGGTCCATCCGCAGGGCGACAGTGCAGCGCTTGAAACGGCCCACATCAAAGAGAAGGGATGCGTCCCACCCATAGGAGCCCGAGGCAGGGGAGAGGACAGAGCCGTCCGGCCCCTTGACCTCAAAGTCCAGTACGCCGGAGGCGGTCTCACCCTCCACACAGAGTGTGGAATACCGCTTGAACACCACGAAGTTCCGGCGCATATAGCCGGAGGCGTCGGACAGCCTTCCCTCCCAGCGGGCGGGGAGGCTATAGGAGGCGTTGAGGATAAAGACCCCCGCTTTGGTAACGCCAAATCCGAAATAGTAGAGGACCAAAACCAATAGAACGAAAATGACGGCTAAAATTAGCACGATCTTCATGAGAAACCCCCAGTCAAAGCTCCAGCCCGATGTACTTTTCCATGGTGTCCAGGTGGCCGATGCCGCCGGGTTCCTCGCCCACCTTGTAGAAGCCGTGGGAAGTGTAGAACTTTTTGGCGCGGTCATTTTCCGGGGCGCACCGCAGCCGCAGGACCTGACGCCCCATGGCCCGGTAGGTGCACACCGCCTGGCCCAGCAGCTGGACCCCCAGCCCCTTGGAACGGAAGTCCGGGGCCATGTAGAAGAAGGGCACCCGGCCCGCCTGATCCTGGGCGTCCTGCTCCCAGTCCATCTGGAGTACTCCCACGGGGGCGTCCCCCAGCAGGGCCAGCAGGACGCAGTTTTCATTTTGCGCGCTGTTTTTCTCCGCCACGGCCAGAAAGTCTTCGCCGTCAAAGCCCTCCATGGTGCCGTGGCTGGCCTGCCAGCCGTCCCGCCGGGCGGCCAGGTAGGTCTCCCTCTCCTGGGGAAGGAGCAGAGGCCGGAACCGCAGGGCATTGCGCTCCATGCCGGGGATGCCGTAGGCGCTGCTGGCCTTGGGCAGGGGAGAGGCGCCCTCCAGGTGGCTGTCGTCATTATAATAAATGACCTTAACCCGGCCGTTTTCTACCTCCAGCTTGGCCACGCCGGTGTTGTTGGACAGAGGAATCTGGTCCATCTTGTCCGGGTCCACCCCCAGCCAGACGGACAGCCCGCACTTGATGGCGCAGCCGTGGGAGGTTACGGCCACCGTCTGGTCCGGGTGGGCAGCGGCGATGCGGCGGATGGACCGGTCCATTCGCCGGCGGACGCTGGAGAAGGTCTCGCTGCCCTCCACCTGCCAGCTGGGGTTACAGGACAGAAAGGCGGTGAGGCCGTCACGGTCGTCGTGGAGGAGCTGACCCCAAGGGATATCCTCCCAGACGCCCGCGCCAATCTCCCGCAGGCCGGGGTCCACCCGCAGGGTGAGCCTTCGGGGGCGGTAGATGGCCCCGGCGGTGGCCATGGCCCGGTACAGGTCGCTGGAATACACCGCGTCAAAATGGACGCCCTCAAACCGTTTTTCCAGGGTCTTGACCTGCTCCCGGCCCTTCAGGGTGAGCAGGCCGTTGTGCCAGCTGTGACAGCGGCGGTAGAGGTTGCCCTCCGCCTGTCCGTGTCGAATGAGATAGATTGTGGTCATGGAGATTCCTTCTTTCTTTACCAGGGGCGCACGCCGCCGGTGAGCGCCCGGACAGCGCTCAGTCCCTGCGTTGCCGCAATTTCCGCCAGCCCGTCCCGCACCTTCAGCGGGGCATAGGGGTCGGCGAACAGGGCGGTGCCAACCGCCACGGCGGAGGCTCCCGCCAGCATGAGCTGGGCGGCATCCTCGCCGGTGGATACGCCTCCCATGCCCAGAACGGGGAGCTTGACGGCGTTTGCCACCTCCCACACCATCCGCACGGCGACGGGGAGGACGGCGGGTCCGGACAGGCCTCCGGTATTCATTTTTAAAATGGGGCGGCGGGTGTTCACATCAATGCGCATCCCCCGCAAGGTGTTGATGAGGGACAGGGCGTCGGCGCCTGCGTCCGCCACGGCTCGGGCGATTTCCGTGATGTCGGTGACGTTGGGGGAGAGCTTTACCATCACCGGGACGGAGGCATGTTTTTTTGCCTCCGCCGTCACCTCAGCGGCCAGTTCGGGCCGGGTGCCGTAGGCCAGTCCACCCGCCTTCACGTTGGGGCAGGAGATGTTGACCTCGATCATGTCCACCCTGGCCTCCGACAGCTTTTCGCACATCACACCGTACTCCTCCGGGGTGTTCCCGGAGATGTTGGCGATGATCTTCACGTCGTGCTGCCGCAGGAAAGGCAGCTCGTCCGTGATAAACGCGTCCACGCCGGGATTTTGCAGGCCCACGGAGTTGAGGATACCCATGGGAGTCTCGGCGATTCGGGGCGGAGGATTGCCCTCTCTTGAGTGAAGTGTCAAACCTTTACAACAAATGGCCCCCAACTCGGACAGGTCGAAAAACTGTCCGTACTCCCGGCCAAAGCCGAAGGTGCCGGAGGCTACCACCACCGGGTTTTTCAGGGGAACTCCCGCCAGGTCTACGCCCATGTCCACCGGGCTTTTTGGAAATAGGGCGGCCTGTGTGGAATCGCCTACAATGACGCCCTCCGTCTCGGGATGAGGCTTATTCTTCTCAGACATCCCAGTCCACCTCCTCCGCATTGAACACCGGGCCGTCCTTGCACACGTGCTTCATGGTCCCATCCTTCATCTGTATAGCACAGCCCAGGCAGGCCCCCACGCCGCAGGCCATTCGCTCCTCCATGGACACCTGGCAGGGGACGCCGAACTCCGCCGCCACCTTGGCCACATTGCTCAGCATGGGTCTGGGGCCACAAGCCAAAATAGCTGTAAAGGACTTATCCTTTTCGAAAATATCCCGCACCTGGGCATCCACAAAACCGTGACGGCCCAGGGTGCCGTCGTCGGTGCACAAATACACGGAGGCGCAGGTATCCTCCAGTTTGTCAATGAGGGCGGGCGTCACCCGGTCTATGGAGCGGAAACCCACCACTGCCACGTCCTCCTGACTGTGGCGGCATCCCACAATGGGGGGAACGCCGATTCCGCCCCCCACCAGGAGATAACGCCCCTGGGGCCGTACATCAAAGCCGTTGCCCAGGGGACCCAGCACGTCCAGTCTGTCCCCGGTCTTTCGCCGGGAAAGCCACTGCGTGCCGTCTCCCCGCACCTCAAAGACGACGCTCACCAGGTCGTCAGGCTCATCCCCGCTCCATTCGCAGATGGAGATGGGACGGCGGAGCAGGCGGCTGTGTCCGCATTTGATGTGGAGAAATTGACCGGGCCTGATTTTTCCGGCCATCCGGCCCGCCTCCAGCACCATATGCCAGGCGTAGTCATTGAGTTTGGATATCCCGGCCACAGTGCAGGTCTGTTGAATAGGCATCTTATCCCTCCAAAAAGTCTAAAGTTCTTTTCTTATTGCCTCTTTTTCTTTTCTCTCAAGAAAAGAAAACCGTTATAAAATCGTCACGTACTGCTTAATCTCGTCCCGCATCTGTTCGGCGGCGGTCCGGGCGGCCTCCTGGTAGTCCGCGCCGTCCTTGCCGGTTTTCTGCCAGGCACACATGATGGAGCGGGACGCGTTGACGATGGCCCCGCGGCCCAGCTCGTCAAAGGCGTAGCGCACATCGGCGGCGGTGCCTCCCTGGGCTCCATAGCCGGGGACCAGGAAGAAGGTCTTGTCCAGGCGGTAGCGCAGTTCCTTGAGAACGGAGGGGTGGGTGGCCCCAATCACCGCCCCCAGGGCCTGGTAGCGGTACTTGCCCTCGGTACCCTGGCCCCAGCGCTGGATCAGGTCGCCCATAACGGTGTACACCAGCCGGTCTCCGGCCACGATGTCCTGGAGCTCCACTGAGGAGGGGTTGGAGGTCTTGGCCAGCACAAAGGCGCATTTGTTCCACTGGGCGCAGTCCTTGAGGAAGGGCTTGATGGCGTCGGACCCCATGTAGCCGTTGAGTGTGACGCAGTCGGCGTCAAACACGGAGCAGGCGGTTCCACCCACCTGGGTGGCGCTCAGCCACGCCTCGCTGTAGGCGGCGGCGGTGGTGCCGATGTCACCCCGCTTCACATCGGCGATGACGAACAGGCTCTTTTCCTGGGCGTAGGAGATGATCTCCTCCAGGACCCGCATCCCCTGCCAGCCCAGCATCTCAAAGTAAGCGGACTGGGGCTTGACGGCGGGCACCACGTCCGCCAGGGCGTCGATGAGGCCTTTGTCAAATTCCAGCACGGCCTGGGCGGCGGCCTCCAGGGTCTCCCCATGCCGGTCCATGTGCTTTTTGAGGATGAACGGGGGAACGTACTCCACCCGGGCGTCCAGCCCAGCCACGGTGGGGTTCTTTTTTGCCTTGATCTTGTCCTGTAATACGTCGAACGACATGATTCAGCCCTCCATATAAATAATATTTCCCCGGGAAATGGTGTATTTGACCTTGCCCCGCACGGCCCGCCTGTGGAAGGGGGTGTTGCGGCCTTTGGAAACGAATTGATTTTTGTCGATGGTCCACTCCTGGTCCGGGTCGAAGAGGACCAGGTCGGCGTCCCGGCCCAGGCCCAGGGTTCCCTTGTCCAGCCCCAGCAGGGCGGCGGGAGCGGTGGACATCAGTGCCAGAACCCGGCTCAGGGGCAGCAGCCCTGTGTGGTACAGCCCGGTGAGAGCCAGGGCCAGGGAGGTTTCAAGCCCAACCATGCCACTGGGGGCGTCGGGAAGGGGCTTGGATTTCTCCTCTGCGGTGTGGGGGGCGTGGTCGGTGACGATGGCGTCGATGGTCCCGTCTATGAGACCCGCCCGGATGCCCGCTACATCGGCCTGGGTACGCAGGGGGGGGTTGACCCGGGCCATGGCGCCCTGGCGGAGCACCTCCTCCTCGGTGAGGGTGAAATACTGGGGGCAGGTCTCGCAGGTGACCCGGACTCCCCGGGCCTTGGCCTGCCGTACGATGTCCACCCCCTTGGCGGTAGAGATGTGGCAGATGTGGACATGGGCCCCAGTGTCCTCCGCCAGCATCACGTCCCGCATGATCTGGAGCTCTTCCGCCACGGCGGGGCGGCCGGGGAGCCCCAGCTTCCGGGAAACCGCGCCCTCGTTGACGGCGTAATTGCGCACCATGTCCTTATCCTCACAGTGGTCCAGCAGGGGCAGGCCCAGCGCCTTGGCCTCGGCCATTGCCTGGCGGAGCAGGGCCAGATTTTGAATGGGCACTCCGTCGTCGGTGAGGGCGGGGACGCCCGCCGCTTTCAGCGCGGCGAAGTCGGTGAGGGCCTCGCCCTTCTGCCCCAGGGTCACAGCCCCGGCAGGGAGGACGTTCACCCCGGTGGGGAGGGCTTTGTCCCGCACCAAGCTCACAACCTCCCCGCAGTCCGTGGCGGGCCGGGTGTTGGGCATGGCCACCAGGGTGGTCACGCCGCCCCTGGCTGCGGCGGCGCAGCCGGTGGCCACCGTCTCCTTGGCCTCGAAGCCCGGCTCCCGCAGGTGGACGTGCATGTCCACCAGGCCGGGGGCTGCGGCCAGCCCTCCGGCGTCCAGCACCTGGGCGTCCTCCACAGGCAGATTTTTGCCCAGCTGGGCGATTTTTCCGTCTGCCAGCAAAATGTCCAGGTATTCGTCAATCCTGTTGGCAGGGTCAATGACCCGTCCGCCCTGAATCAAGAGCCGCATGAAGATATCCCTCCTAACTGTGTTGTATAAAATGCTATTACACATTATATAGTATAAAAAGCCCCAGCGCAACGGACAAAAAGAGAGAAATTAGCGGCTCAAATGGTCCCGCCTAGGGTAAGATGGACAAGGGAAACGCGGGGCCCCTCTCGGGGTCCCGCGTCCTGCAAGTGCGCCTGTAAGCCGGGTTCTGTCATTTAAGACAGCCATCTATCTAGGCGCACCGTTGCCGGTACGCTCCAGCCGCCTCC
>ERZ808028.864-NODE-864-length-21280-cov-9.783568_pt1 | contig 21280 bp, 25 predicted proteins | sample MGYA00380184_ERZ808028 | MGnify/ENA primary metagenome ERZ808028 (study PRJEB31490, sample SAMN06133397) | mouse gut metagenome | isolation source: J8_1 | host: mice | place: China: Chengdu | collected 2015-05 ...
CTTGACGGACGAAAACGGCAAGTATAATTATGCAAAGGCTGTACGCTTTTACCCGCCATTTTTCGACATTTTCTGTTCGGCGAAAAACTTCAAAATCGCATCGGCGCTGACAGCCTATAATCGCTTCGGGCTTCAAAAGCACCTCTATCGTTCCAGACATCCTGCCCCTTCTGTTCCCTTTTCTCTCTTTGACTTCCTTTAACTGCGCGTTTGGACACTTCCCCTCCCCCGAGCCCCCTTGACAGGACCTCCCCGGCGTGTTATCTTTGAGTGAACATATTTTCACCAGCGGGTCGCACCCTTCAGCGGACAGGCCCGCATAAGGAGGTATTTGCGTGGGTCTGTGGGATCTGTTTCACAAAAAGGAAACTGCGGTTGCTGAGAACAGCGGCCTGGTGGAGGAATATGAGGAGCCGGAGGTCTACTCGGGTATGCGGGTGGAGGCCACCAGTATGGAGGGGCATCCCCTTTTCGCCGGGAAGCTGATGGGACCCAACGGGGGCCGGGCGGAGCTCTACCAGTACACCGAGGGCGTGGCCCCGGAGAGTGAGGAACCCCTTCCGGTGCGTATCCGGGGCTATAATGACCGCAAACGCAAGGCGGTGTACATGGAGGGGACGATCTCCCCTCTGCCTAAGCACATTTGGAGGGTGGAGAACCTTCACGTGGTCCGGGCAGGCAATGACCGGGCATTTTTCCGGCTGGAGACCAACCTGCCCGCCACCCTCACCACGTTCGGCAGCGGCTTCGGTGTGGGGGAACGGGACTGCAGGCTGCTGAACATCAGCGTGGGAGGAGCCCGCATCAGCATGGAGCACCAGCTTCACAGCGGGGATAAGTTCCTGCTGAAGGTTAAATTGCTGGAGGACCGGGACACCTCGGTCATGTACTGCGAGGTGCTCCGGGTCATTGCGGAGGAGGGCGGCAACTACCAGTATGGGTGCCGGTTTTTGGAGCTTACAGAGGCGGATGAGGACAGGATTTCCCAAAATATTTTCGCGGCCCAGCTCAAGGAGCGCAACGGTCGCTGAACTCTTGAAATGCAGCGCCCCGCCTGTCCGGATTTTCCGGCAGGCGGGGCGTTTTTTCACAGCAATGGCGCAAACAGCCGCAGCAGGTCCCGGAAGGTCCGGTGGGGCAGGGAGATGGACCGGCAGTCCTCCAGCGTTACCATGAGGCTTTTGGTCTGGGTGTCCAGAAAGTCATCCCGGATGGCGCGTACGGAGGGTGTCTCATAGAGCAGCACGCCGTTTTCAAAGTGGAGGAACATGCTGCGGTAGTCCAAATTCACCGTACCCACGGTGGCAAAGCGGTCGTCTATTACAAAATTTTTGGAGTGGATGAACCCCGGCTCGTATTCAAAAACCTGCACGCCCGCCTCCAGCAGCTCCTCGTAGTGGGAACGAGTCATTTCGAATACGGTCTTTTTGTCCGGAATATGGGGGGTGATGATGCGCACATCCACCCCCGATTTGGCGGCGGTGGTCAGGGCTATGGTCAGCGAGTAGTCGATGACCAGATAAGGGGTGGTAATATAGATGTACCGCTTGGCCCGATGGATGAGGTGGAGGTATACTGTCTGGCCCACCGGTTCATTGTCCCATGGACAGTCATGGTAGGGCTGCACATAGCCCTCCGCCCCGGCGTGGGCGGGTTCCGGTCGGAAGGGAGTGAAGTGCTCCTCCTCGCTGTGGGTGAAGTCCCACATGGACAGGAAGGACACGGTCATGGACCACACCGCGTCCCCCTCCAGCCGGATGGCGGAATCCTTCCAGTGGCCGAACCGGCGCTTGACATTGATGTATTCGTCCGCCATGTTGATACCGCCGGTGAAGGCCACCCGGCCGTCGATGATCATATATTTCCGGTGGTCCCGGTTGTTCTGCCGCAAGGACACCACCGGCACGAAGCGGTTGAACACCCGGCAATGGACCCCCAGCTGTTCCAGCCTGGCGGGGTAGTCTCCGGGCAGGGTGGCCATGGAGCCGATGTCGTCGTAGATCACCCGGATCTCCAGGCCCTGCTTCACCTTCTCCTCCAAAATCTCCAGCACCGAGTTCCACAGCTTGCCCTCCTCAATGATGAAGTATTCAATGAAGATATAGCGCTCCGCGCCCCGCAGGGTGGCCAGGATGTCGTCATAGCAGTCGTCCCCCAAGGGGTAGTATTTGGTGCGGGTGTTGCCGTAGACAGGGCAGTGGGTGGTCTGCTCCAGGTAGCGGGCCATACATCCCGCGTCCTCCCCCAGCAGCTCCCGCAGGGAGGCGGACCGACCGCACTCCGCCCCCAGGTTTTTGCGTATTTTACGCTCCATAGAGCGCAGGCGGCGCTGGTTGAAGGCCGACAGGTGGTTTCCGCCCAGCAGCAGATAGGCCAGGGACCCAAATGGCATCAGTCCCAGCACGATGATGAGCCAGCCGATTTTATAGCCCGGATTGCTCCTGCTGCCCACGATCCACAGGGCGGACAGCACCGACAGGACCAGAAACAGCCATTTGACCCAGCCGAAGTATGGGCTGTCCCGAAGCACCACCAGCCCCATGACGTACAGGATGAGCTGGGCGATGATGAGCACGCCCACAATGCCCATCCGGTGAAACAGCAGTTTGCCTATTTTGCTTTGTACTCTTCTCTTTTGCATAACGTCTCCTTTGTCGACGTAAGGTGCGCTCCATTTGGCACCGCCTGGCGGCTGTGCCCCGTTCCGCTCCCTCGCGTATCCTCTCCGCGCTGGAGCAAAATCTGTCTAGCTTCGCCGGACCCTGATTTGGAGGCGGCTTCGCCTCCTTTTTTCGCCGGTACAATCAGCTTTTTGCTTTTAAGACCACGTTTTCATCCCCCAGGACCTCCCGCAGCTCCGCCAGCAGGGCCTCGTGAAAAAGACAGTGGGTCTGAAGCTTCTTTTTTCTGTCCGCCAGGTAGATGATGGCCGGACTCTCCCCAGGGAACATGTTCAGCAGCTTTTTCAGCCAGACGAAGGGCTCCCCGCCGTCGGGCAGCTTCACCCAGAGCACCTGCCCTGCGCCGGCTCCCGCCGGAGCTGTCCGCTCCCCGGACAGGGGAATCACCCGGTCCACCATGAGCTGAGGCGGCTTTTCATCCCGGATGGACACCCGGCCCGTCACAACCACCGGCAGGTTGGCCTTCAGGTAGGCACCGCTCTCCGTCAGCGTCCGGGAGAAGCACAGCAGCTCTATGGAGCCGGAGGCGTCCTCCAGCATGACGTAGGCCATCAGGGAGTTGTTTTTGGTGGTCTTGGTGCGCGCGGAGGCCACCACCCCCGCCAGGGTCACGTTGGCCCCGTCGCCGTAGCGGGAGGAGCCGTTTTCCTCACCGGCCGACATCACCGCGCCGATGAGGACCGCCCCGTATTTCTGGGCCTGTCCCCGGTACTGGTCCATGGGGTGGCCGGACAGGTACAGCCCGGTGGTCTCCTTTTCCATGGTCATCAGCTCCGCTGGGGAGAACTCCGGGATGTCGGGCAGGATGACGGTGGGGACGGACATGGCGTCCCCGCCCCCGCCGAAGAGGTCGAACTGGCCGTCCAGGTTTTTCCTGCGGTCCCGGGCAATGGAGTCCACCACCGACTCGTATACGTGCATCAGCTGGGAGCGGCGGCAGCCCATGCTGTCGAAGCAGCCGGAGCGGATCAGGCTGTCCAGCACCCGTTTGTTCAGGTCCGCGTCGTACATGCGGGCGCAGAACTGGGGGAAGGAGGTGAACGGCCCCCCTTTGTCCCGCTCCGCCAGCACGGCGCCGGTGAAGCCCAGGCCCACCCCTTTCAGGGCCGCCAGGCCGAAGCGGATGTTGGGGCCGGACACGGTGAAGGCCGCGCCCGACTCGTTGATGTCCGGGGGGAGCAGAGCGATGCCGTTGTCCCTGCACTCGGCGATATACTCGGCCACCTTGTCCTGGGAATCCAGCACGGAGGTGAGCAGAGCGGCCATATACTCCCTGGGGTGGCGGCACTTGAACCAGGCGGTCTGGTAGGCCACGATGGCGTAGGCCAGGGAGTGGGACTTGTTGAACGCGTAGTGGGCGAAGTCGTTGATCTCGTCGTAGATGGACTCCGCCACCGCTGCCGGGATGCCGTTGGCCTCGCAGCCGGGGATGCTTCGGGCGGGATCGCCGTGGATGAAGAACTGCCGCTCCCGCTGAACGTCCTTTTCCTTCTTTTTGCTCATGGCCCGGCGCACCATGTCCGCCTGGCCCAGGGAGTAGCCCGCCAGCTTGCGGAAGATCTCAATGACCTGCTCCTGGTAGACAATGCAGCCGTAGGTGTTGGACAGAATGGGCTCCAGGGCGGGGTGCTTATAGGTCACCTTTGTGGGGTCCTGGGCGCAGGCCAGGAATTTGGGGATGGAGTCCATGGGTCCGGGGCGGTACAGGGCGATGATGGCGCAGATGTCCTCGATGTTCTTGGGCTTGAGGCCTACGCCCACCCCGGTCATGCCCGCCGACTCCATCTGGAACACGCCGGAGGTCTTGCCCTCGGACAGCATCTGGTAGACCGCCATATCGTCGTCGGGGATGTCCTCCAGCTTGAAGCCGGGAAGCTCCTTCCGCACCATTTTCACCGCGTCGTCCAGCACCGTCAGGTTGCGCAGGCCCAGAAAATCCATTTTCAGCAGGCCCAGTTCTTCGATGGTGGTCATGGTGTACTGGGTGACGGGCTGGCCGTCGTTGGTGGCCAGGGGGACGTACTCGTACACCGGGCGCTTGGTGATGACCACCCCGGCGGCGTGGGTGGAGGCGTTGCGGGGCATGCCCTCAATTTTCCGGGCCATGTCCACCAGCTGGCGCACTCGCTCGTCCCCGTTATACAGGTCGCTCAGCCCCTTGGACAGCACCAGGGCTTTGTCCAGGGTCATTTTCGGGTCGAAGGGCACCTGTTTGGCGATGTTGTCCACCTCGGCGTAGGGGAAGTTGAGCACCCGGCCCACGTCCCGGATGGCGGCCTTGGCCTTCATGGTGCCGAAGGTGACGATCTGAACCACGTGGTCCTCGCCGTACTTCCGGCCCACGTAGTCGATGACCTCCTGCCGCCGCCGGATGCAGAAGTCAATGTCGATATCGGGCATGGTCACCCGCTCGGGGTTGAGGAAACGCTCAAAAATGAGGTTGTACCTGATGGGGTCCACGTCAGTGATGCGCAGGCAGTAGGCCACGATGGAACCGGCCCCGGAGCCGCGGCCCGGCCCCACGGGAATGCCGTTTTCCTTGGCGTAGCCGATGAAGTCGGACACGATGAGGAAGTAGTCCACGAACCCCATCTGCCGGATGACCCCCATCTCCATCCGCAGGCGGTCCTCCAGCTCCTTCCCGCCCGCCGGGTAGCGCTGGGAGAAGCCCTTCCAGCACAGCTTTTCAAAGTAGGCGTCCCCGTCGGTCTCACCCGCAGGGAGCTTGAATTCGGGCAGGTGGTACTTGCCGAACTCGAACTCCACATTACACAGGTCCGCCACTTTCTGGGTGTTGTCAACGGCCTCCGGGCACTGGGGGAACAGGGCGCACATTTCGTCCTCGCTCTTGACGTAGAACTCCTGGGTCTCGAAGCGCATACGGTCCTGGTCCTCCACCAGCTTGCCCATCTGGACGCACATGAGCACGTCCTGCATGGCGGCGTCCTCCCGGGTCAGGTAGTGGCAATCGTTGGTGGCCACCATGGGGATGCCGGTGTCCTTGCTCAAACGCATGACGCCCGCAATGACCGCCTGCTGCTCAGGGATCTTGTGGTCCTGAATCTCCAGGTAGTAGCCGTCCTCCCCGAACAGCTTCCGCATTTCCAGGGCGTGGGCCTTTGCCCCCTGGTAGTCGCCGTTTCTCAACCGGCGGGGGATCTCCCCCGCCAGGCAGGCGGACAGGGCGATGAGGCCCTTGCTGTGTGAGCGCAGCAGATCCATGTCAATGCGGGGCTTGATATAAAAGCCCTCGGTGAAGGCCATGGACACCATATAGCTCAAATTGCGGTAGCCCTCCTCATTCCGGCACAGCAGGACCAGGTGCCGGGCGGAGCCGTCCAGCTCGTGGACCCGGTCGAACCGGGTCCGGGGGGCCACGTAGACCTCACAGCCGATGATGGGCTTGATTCCAGCCGCCTTGCAGGCCTTGTAGAAATCGACGGCACCGTACATCACCCCGTGGTCGGTGATGGCCACGGAGGTCTGGCCCAGGGCCTTCACCCGCTCCACCAGCTGGCTGATCCGGCAGGCGCCGTCCAGGAGAGAGTATTCTGTATGTAAATGTAGATGGGTAAAGGCCACTGTTTTCACTCCTCAGATTGTTCGTTTTCTCTCGCTTCTTCCGTCGCCAGACTGTCAACGGTCGCCACCAGATATTCCAGCATGTCCCACAGCTCTCCGGCGGGTTCAGTTCGCTGCGGGGCCAGGAAGTCCCGAAACATGGGTATGCCTAGAACCAGTGCAATCAAATATATCCAATATTGCCTTGTCGCGGCGCAGGAGAGAAAGCCCACGCCATATAATAACACAACGCACACAAGCCATCCCCACAGCGGCTGTCGGAAATGGCCGGAGATCACGCTGCCATCTCCGTCGGGCGCAATCTGTCCGCAGTACACGGGAGAAAAACCCACACTTTTGCCCTCCCCAAAACCGGCGCTCAGAAACAGCCGCTTGTGTCCCGCGCCTACAGAGCCATATGCCCCGGAGCCGCCCTCATAATCCATCCTATAGACTGTGAACCGGTTTTCATCCTTCCACCGTAGAACGGCCCTGCATTCCTTTTTGTGCAGGTTGTTCTGGACACGAACCTCCAGATCCAGCTTGTCCCTCAGCTGCGCCGGCGGTAGGATGCTGTGCAGACAAAACGTCTCTCGTTTCAAGCGGTTATGCCCCCCCTGCCAGCTCCATCAGCTTGCGCATGCGATGGCTGAAGGCCGACTTGCTCACCGCCGGATCGCACAGCGCCCCCAGCTGGGCCAGATTCAGCTCGGGATTGTCCATTCTCAGCCCCGCCGCCTCCCGGAGCTTGTCCGGCAGGGAGTCCAGCCGCCCGGAGGCCCGCAGCCGCTGGATGGCGGCCAGCTGCTCCCTTGCCGCTGCCACCGTCTTGTCCAGGTTGGCGCTGTCGCAGTTCACCTGGCGGTTCACCCGGCCCTGGAGGTCCCGCTCCAGCTTGGCGTTCATCACCGCCATGGCGGACACCGGGGCTCCCAGATAGGTCAGAAAGTCCTCGATGTGGTGGGACTGCTTGAAGTACACCACCCGGTTTCCCTTGCGCTGGGTCTCCTTGGGCTCGAAACCCGCCTCCCGCAGCAGGGCGGGCAGCTCCCGCCCCACATGGTAGTGAGAGGTGGCCAGCTCCAAATGGTAGCTTTTCATGGGGTCGGTGACCGAGCCCCCCGCCAGAAACGCCCCCCGGAGAAAGGCGGCGCGGCAGTGCTCCTCCTCCAGCGGGGCCAGATTGATGTGCAGGGATACCGAGGCGTCCCGCTCCAGGTCGAAAGCCTCGAAAATAGTCCCCAGTTTGTCCGGGTCCTCAATGAGAAAGGTCCCCTTTCCCTCCCCCGGCTCGGGGAGCTGGTCAAAGGATACCTTGAACGCCTTCCGAAACAGCAGGGGGAGCCGCTCCTTCAGCGCCCCGCACTCGGTGACGATCCGGGCCTGCCGGGGGTGGAAGGTCCCGCAGAACAGCAGAACGCCGTAAGCCTCCGCCTGGGCGCAGCATCTGCGGTTGATATGGGGGCGGCACAGCTCCCCCTTCACGTCGGCGGAAAAGGCCACGGCAATCCCTCCTTTTCAGCGGTCAAGGGCATTTGATTGGTTTTCTTTTCAGCGGAAAGAGAACCGGAAAGAACTTTTGGCTCGCCCCGGCGTTTCTGCGCTATAGAAAGCAAACGCGCCGAACGGCTAAAAAATTTTAGTGTCGGCCCGCTGTTGATAGAGTTCCAACACCGCCCGAGCTACCTTTATGCCGGAGTGGCGGGCATAGCCGCAGTCCATGTCCATCAGCGGACGATACACGACCTCGGCCCCCAGCAGCTCGATTTCTTTCCTGTCCACCCGCATGGGCTCCGCGTCCTCGGCGGAATAGCGCTCCAGCAATTCCGGGCCTACCGGGTCGGAATTGCACAAGCACAGGTCCAGCAGCCCCGGCCCGCCGTGCTTCAGCAGGGCGGCCACGTGGTCCTGGGCGGTCATGCCCTCGGTCTCTCCGTCTTGGGTCATGATGTTGCACACGTAGATTTTCAAGGCGGAGCTGTCGGTGATGGCCTGGGAGATGCCGTCCACAAGCAGGTTGGGGATGACGCTGGTGTACAGGCTCCCCGGCCCCAGCAGGATGACCTCCGCCCGCCGGATGGCCTCCAGGGCGTCTGGGAGGGCAGGGGCGTGCTCAGGGAGCAGGCGCACATGGTGGATGCGGCAGTTCTGCTCCTTTTTGGCGGCGAAGATTTTAGACTCGCCCCGGACGCTGGAGCCGTTGTCAAAGACGGCTTCCAATTGCACATTGGAATTTGTGACGGGAAGAATACGGCCCGTAATTGCCAGCACCTGGCTCATTCTGGCCACCGCTTGGTCGAAGGAGTCGGAAATGCCGTCCAGCGCAGCCAGTAGCAGGTTGCCAAAGGCCTGCCCCGCCAGCCGTCCGTCGGGGTAGCGATAGGCCAGCAGCTGCTGCATGAGGGATTCCGTGTCCGCCAGGGCCTCCATGCAGCTGCGAATGTCGCCGGGAGGGGGCATGCCCAGGTCCTCCCGGAGCATCCCGGAGCCGCCGCCGTCGTCGGCCACGGTGACAATGGCGGTCAAATCGTCGGTGTACAGCTTCAGCCCTCTCAAAATGGCGGACAGGCCGTGCCCGCCCCCCAGGGCCACGATAGCGGGGCCCTTGCGCCGTTTTAAATCGTTCATTTTATGCCCTCGTCATGTCCCGGTGGGTTTCGCCGGCGGCGTAGCCCAGGGACTGAATGTATTCGGTGAGCGCGTGGGTCACCGCCACCGAGCGGTGCCGCCCGCCGGTGCAGCCCACGGCGATGACCAGGGCGCTTTTGCCCTCCTCCACGAAGTGGGGAAGGAGAAAATCCATCATTCCCTGTAGTTTTTCCAGCAGTTCCTGGGCGGTGGGGCTGGCAAAAACATAATCCGCCACGCCTTTATCCAGCCCTGTTTGGGGCCGGAGCTCCTCCACGTAGAAGGGGTTGGGCAGAAAACGCACATCAAACACCAGGTCTGCCTCCAGGGGCAGGCCGTACTTGAAGCCGAAGGAGGTGAGGGTCACGCTCATCTCGCTGACGCTCTTGCGGTTGGGGGCGAACATATCCAGCACCTGGCCTCGGAGCTTGCGCACCGGCAGGCTGGTGGTGTTGATGATGTAATCCGCCCGCAAACGCACCGGAGCCATTACCTGCCGTTCGTGCTCCACCGCCCGGGTGAGGCTGCTCAGCTCATCCATGAGGGGGTGGCAGCGGCGGGTCTCCTTATAGCGCTTGATGATGACGGCATCCTCCGCCTCTACGAACAGAACCTTGTACTGGAACTCCATGGCCCGCAGGGCTTCCATAGCCTCAAAGAGGCCGTCGAAGTTTTCCCCGCCCCGGATGTCGCACACCATGGCCACCCGCTCGTAGGACCCGGCTCCCGCCAGGCACACCTCGGCGAACTTTGGGATGAGCACCGGGGGCAGGTTATCCACGCAGAAGTAGCTGCTGTCCTCCAGAATGGACATGACGGTGGACTTGCCCGCCCCGGACAGGCCGGACACAATTAGAAACTCCATCCTTCTCCCTCCATTCCCAGATAACGGACCTCGGGCTCCAGGGTGATCCCTGTCTCTTTAAATACCCGCTCCCGCACCTGGGCCATCAATTCTATAATGTCTCTACAGGCGGCCCCGCCCTGGTTGATAACGAATCCCGCATGCTTCTCCGACACCTGGGCTCCGCCCACGGTCAGGCCCTTCAGCCCGCACTGGTCGATGAGGGCGGCGGCGTACACCGGCTGTCCGTCTGCCGGGGCGGGCCGCTTGAAGGTGGACCCGGCGCTGGGATATTCCAGAGGCTGCTTCTCCCGGCGGCGGGCGGAAAAATCCTCCATTTTTGCCTTGATCTCTTTCGCATCACCTTGGTCAAGGGAAAAACAAACCTTTAAAATTAGCATCTGATTTTCAGAAAAAACGCTCTTACGGTAACCAAAGCCGCACTCCTGATTGGTCAGCTCCCGCACCGTGCCGTCCGGCTCCAGGGCTGTCACTGATGACACTACCCGGCTCATCTCCCCGCCATAGGCCCCGGCATTCATAAACACGCCGCCGCCCAAACTGCCGGGGATACCCTGAGCGAACTCCAGCCCCGTCAGCCCCCGGCCCAGCGCGGCGTTGGAGAGCCGGGACAGCAGGACGCCGCTCTCCGCCGTCAACTGACGGTTTACCTCCTGGAGCTGCCCAAAGCCGTCCGCCAGCTTCACCACTAAGCGGTCCGTCCCCCGGTCGTCCACTAACAGATTGGAGCCGTTGCCCAGAAAAAAGGGCGTGATTTCCAGTTCACGGGCGGTTTTCACCACGGCTTTGGCCTCGCTCACACTCTTGGGCAGGGCCATAATGGGCACGGGACCTCCCACTTTGAAAGAGGTATGGCGGCTCATGGGCTCGTCCCGGCGCAGCTCCAGGCCGGGCACCCGGGATGTCAAACGGTCATACAAGGCGTTCCAGTCCATCATGGGGACCTCCTCCGGGCATGCTGCGCCCATCAAGATTTCAGTTATTTTACCACGTTTTTCCGGAAAAGAGAATAGACTTCATGAAAAATTAATAGGAGAGCAAGTGGTTTGCGCCTCCCAAAGGGATGCGCCCGCCGTCCCAAAGGGCGGCGGGCACTTTTTTCATGTGCGTCTTGTTACATGCAGCAGTTCTTAGTATCCTGATACCCCTCCGGCGGGTTAATGGTATTAGGCGGGAAAAACTCCTCCATGGGGAACTGCACCTGGCGGAAGATGGCGCAGGGGTCCTCCTCGCCGCCGCTGGCGGTGCACTCTTTGCTGGGCATGCAATAGTCGTAGGCTGGGATGAGCAGCTGACTGTCCCGCTCCAGCCGGATGATGGAGAACTGGCCCAGGGTGACATACACCCGCCGGCCCTCGCCCCCCATGTTCAGCTCGCCGGGGAAGCAGCCGGCGATGCCGGCGGGCACCTCCGCTCCATCGCCGCAGGCACATGTCGGCGGCTCACAGGGGTCGGCCAGGCGCATGCTCAGGATGATGGGGTCGACGGAGTTCACCACCGCCACAGGCAGATTGGTGCTCATCAGGTTCTGCTCGTCCAGGTCGTCCACCCGGCTGTTGGAGGAGAACACCTTGGCGCTGCCCTCGCTGCCGAACAGGATGGCCCGTTTATCAAACACGGCCAGGCCGCAGATGGACACCGGCCGGGTGGCACCCACAAAAGCGTCGGCGGTCACCCGGTAAAAGTAGCGCACGTCTACGGTGAAAAAGCCCCGGTTGAAGCCCACGGGCTCCACGTCGATGTAAGCGTACAGCAGCTCGGCCTGCCCGGCTTTCAAACTGATGGCCCTGTCGATGACGGCCTGAGAGCTGACGGTCGGATAGAGTCGCAAATCCTCAACGCAGTCTTTATCGAAAGATATAGCGTATTATAGACTTTATCGCAAAAAGAAAACGTGTCATTTCAAGTAATAAACAAGATGAAAATCTGCCGGTTTTGACTTCTTTTCTTTGCTGTATACAATATGGTCAATGACAGAGTGAAGCAGCGAGTTCTTGGTTGCCGGGTCGCTGGTGCAGTATGCGTTCAAGACGTTCCGTATGTTTTCCGCCTGAGCGCTGGGGTCATAACTCCGCGCTTCTTCAAGACGCCGCTTTGCCTCGTCCAGTTTAGCCTCCAGGTCGGACAGTTTATTTGTAACCGCTGCCATTCTGTCCCTATAGGTTGGTATGTCGTATTCTCCCAACTCCAAGAACTCGTGCAAACGGGTTTTCTGCCGAAGCGTAGAGGTCAGCTCTTTTTCAATCATGGACAGCGTGGTTTCTAGGGGAGCTGTGTCCAGGTTTTTTTCGGGCTGGTCCAGCGCGAGCCTTTCCAGTGTTTCCGACAGGTAGCTTATGACGTCGTTCTCAACCAGCGAGAATTTTGCGGATGCGCAGCATCCTTTCCTTGTGCAAAGCAGATAGGGCTCTTTTTTCATGAGCATTCGCTGCATATTCCCGCCGCAGTTGGCGCATGTCACAAGTCCGGCGAGAGGACTTTTTATTGTGCCGTCCTGTTTGGACGGGCGGTATCTCTTTTCCATAATCTCCTGCGCCCTTTCGTATGTTGGCCGGTCAATGATGGGTGGGTGCAAACCGTTGGTAATCGTCCATTTTTCCCTGGGGTTGTAGATAGTGATGTGCTTTTGGTTGCCTTTTGTGTTTTTCTTGATGTGCGTTTTCTGGTCCCAGACAATTTTGCCAATATAAGTGGGGTTGCGTATAATCTGGGCGATGCTGCTGCGGTTAAACTGCGAAGAACGGTGTGGGCGCGCGCCCATGGCGTTGACCTGTCCGGCTATGTAGGAGCAGCCATACCCTTGAATATATAAATTAAACATCATCCGCACAAATTCCGCCTCCGGCTCAAATATCTCAAGGGTGGGCTTGCGGTCGATGGTGGTTTTTTTGTAGCCGTAAGGCGCGTTCGCCACATAACAGCCGTCTTGGATCGACCGCCGCAGCCCCCTGCGCAGGCGCTTGTTGATAATCTTATACTCCCGGCGGGACATGAATGTTTTGAATTCCGCCAGCTCGTCGTCAATTTCATCCGAGAGGTCGTACACCTTATCCGGCGTCACAATGAGCGTCCCGCTGTCCCGGAAGGCGTCCAGAATGATCCCCTGGTCCTTCATGCGGCCGCGGGAAAGCCGGTCCAGGTCCATGCAGAGAACCGTGTCGTATGCCCCGGCCTCCACGGCTTCCAGCATCTTGAGCATTTGGGGCCTGGCGTAAAGACTTTCCCCGCTGACCACCTCCGGGAAATAAGCCACGATATCCAGGCCGTGCCGTTCGGCGCACTCAATAAGCCATTCTCTGTGTTTATGCAAAATTTCATCTGTCTCCATGCCCTCTTCCGCCCGGGATTTTCGGAGGTAGACGGCGGCGGTTTTGCCTAGCATATCTTTTCTGTCCGGCGGCATATTGGCGCTCCTTTCTTTGCGCGGTACAGCACCCGCAGCTCCTTTTGCGTATACTCCGTCCCGTGGTACAGGTTGATGATCCGCATGGCAATGTTCCAATTCCAATGATACTCATCTATGTAGCGGATAAGGACGGGGAGGATGTATTCATCGAGTACGGTGGTGGTCATGTGTCTGTCTCTCCTCCGCAGTTTGATTATAGTATAAGAGGCGTGACGGGCGCATGCCCATCACGCCTCCAGCCGCTGTTTGCTTTTTCTTTCGGAATCTGCATCCTACACCAAAGCCTTGAAATTGGCGTAGTCCATCATCCTGCGCAGGGTGTCGCGGTCCCATAGTTCTACCCCGGTGGCCCTTGCGGCCTCCTTTGCGCCCTCGGTAAAGTAGTTGTTGGTCAGCACAACTGCTATACTGCATCCATAGATGGTCTTTCCGGCGAAAACCTCTTGGACTGGTTTATTGCCCAGCTTTTGAGAGTACCGCTTGCACTGGATTGCGTATCGTTTTCCATCCTTGACCGCGATCACGTCCACGCCTTGGTCGCCAGAACCTGGTGTAACTTCCACTCGCTCATATCCGAGTTTGCGGAGCAGAGCGGCGGTAAATTGCTCGAATTCGTGACCCTCCATTTTGTCTATGTAGGAAAGACCCGCCGGGGCGACTGTGGTTTTCTTGTTGCTCTGTGACGCTACAGGCTGCTTCTTTAGGACGGCCTTTTTTGGCGCGGCCTTTATCCGCACGGCCTTTATTCGCACGCTCCCCTTTGCTGCGAGAAGTGTGATTGCGCCAAAGATAATCCCAATGACCAGGTTTTGAGTGCCACCTGGAGCAAATACTGACCCAATCCCAAATGCCGCGAGATTTCCACAAATAAAAGCCAGGACACCCCGCCCCCAGCGAATATTAGATGGATCATATTTGCCAAGAACAATCAGTGCGCTGAGAAACGCTACAGACCCCCACACCAAAGCCATGAGAACGCCAGAAAAAAGCATAACTCCATCGTCGCCGGTTGATTGAAGCGAGACCATAAGGGACACCATAGCCGAACTTCCCATAAAAAGCGCCAGAAATCCAAACCCTATTTTTCTACCCATACCACTCTGCCCTTTAATTCGCCTTTCTATAATTCTCGCCTTTTGCGTTTGTAAAATGACACAATATTTTCTATCATTTTACTCAAAATAGCTCTCGTCGCACACACCCAGTACCAGCCCCTGGCATCGGACGTCCTCAGTCATGGACCGGGGCGGGTACTCCGGGTTGTGGGAGATCAGGATTTCGTCCCCCAGTTCCTTCACCCACTGCTGGCCGTCCATGTAGAACACACCGATCTGGCCCGGCTCAATTTCCTTGCAGGCATGGATAAACAGTTTGTCTCCGCTGTGATAGGTGGGCTCCATGCTGTCGCCGCTGATAGGGGCGATATAAGAGGTCCCCCGCGGAGGACGTTTGGTAAGCTCCAGTTCCTTCGGCTCATCGTCCCCGGCGGGCTGACCGGTGCCCGCGCTCATAGGCATAGGATACCAGTTTGTAATATAGACCACGTTGTCCGTCTCCTGGGGTGTTTCTTGGGAGGGCTGAGAGCACCGCCGCCATTCCACATCCAATACACCGTCTACCGCTTCCTTGCCGTAAGGGTCGAGGAGGCGGTATTTTTGTACATGGCCCATCTCATCACTATTGACAATAAAACCATCTGCTTTCCAATAATTAGGATCTATTTCATCTTCATTGACCCAATAGTCTAAAACCGTATTGAAATAATCAGACAGCTTTCTTAGAGTAGTCAATTTTAGGCCTTCATAGCCTTTTTTGTACCAGCCGACAACTGTAGAATACGGGATACCACTATTCTGAGATAATGTCAATTTGTTTAAACCATATTTCTCCATTAAAAAATCTAACTTTTGAAGAAAATCCATTCATTCACCCCCTATTAACGTAATAATACCACAGCAAGAAAAACATTGCAAGAAAGAAATTGCCCCTACTCGCAAATTTATGCTTGACAATTTGCGAGTAGGGGCATATAATGCAGTCAGGAGTTACCCCTAGGGGCAACTGGACTAGCGATAGGAGGTGACATGTGTGCTAAAGCTAAAAAAAACCCTTGAGGATAGTCCAATCGGGATAAAGGGTTATGCCAAACTGCTTGATATGGCGGACAGAACGCTTTACAACAAGCTGATTGGTGCTAGTGATTTTACTTATCCCGAGTACCAAAAGCTTCGGTCCTTGCTTCCAAAGTACAACATTGATTATCTGCTCACGGCGGAGCAGGACAGCGCCTAGCCGATCGGGTGGGCCAAGAATCGGCGTGAAAGGAGGTGAATGCCGTGGAAGCTGCTCACGTTATAGCAACAGCCGCCAGCGTGGTGGCGGCTGTGTGCAATATCGTCTTAATGGTTTTGCTGTGGCATTGGTATGGACCTAAGTCAGGCAAGCGATAACGCTGGCTGTGGCGGCTACAACAGAGGCGACGGCGGCAACCGCGCCAATGACTGTGGTGATAATGAAGCGGCGAAGTTCTTTCTGTTCTCTGGCTTCATCTCGAAGATAGTCCGCCATCATTTTGGGTGGGGGTACTTTGCCAAGCGCTATATCAGGTATTTTGAATTGTTTACCGTCGACCTCAATGTATTCATTGCTATCCATCATTTCACCCCCTTCCTGTCAAAATTTTACCACATCGGCAAGGGGGTGACAAGACCAGGACAACGCCTAGCCGAGCGGGCGGGACAGGACACGGCATAGAAAGGGGGTGAGAGTGAATTGAAATATCCTAAGTTGGTGATTATCTCCGACGGAAAGCGTGTAGCGGCTCTATTGGATGGGGCGTTCTATGGGAATGGGATTAAGTCCTTTTTGTTTGATATAAGCAAAAAGAACGCCCCAGAACTAACGCTGTCCCTGGATAGCATTAGCGTTGAGGCGTTCCGAAACAAAGGAATTTTAGAGTTTGAACAGGTTTGGCAGGCCTTTGCTATGGAATGAACTGCGCACCAAAAGATAGCCATTCTTTTATCGTGTTGGCGGTTTTCTCCTCCATATAGATGATAGCTGCATCTTTTAGAAGAATTCCGCCCACGATATCGCATGAGATCAATCCTGCGTTTTGAAGCTCTTGTCTATCTTCTATAACGGATTGATTTACTTGTATGCTGTCATCTGAAATACCATCCAGATAATTTGCCTGAGATTTCGGCATCCCAGCTTTACGACGCTTTTCGTAAACTCGGTAAATCATGGCTAAAGACCGTTTGGCATGAGAAAGCCGCCCGAGCGGGCGGACCAGGACAGCATCTGGAGGGAAGTGAGAATTGGTGGAATGCAGCAAATCTGCTCCGGCGCAATCGGCGGGGCAGGAAATGACGGCAGAGGGAGAGGCTCGGGCCGATGTAGGAGGTTTCACTGCCTGGGCGCTGGCGGAGCAGACTGGGGTTCGGGCCGAGCTCTGGACGTAAAAACGCCCTGCCGGGTGTAGCAGCACCTGACAGGGCAGAGAAAAACCAACCACAAAAACCGGCTTCTCATCTTGATTTTATCACGGTGAGGGCCGGAAATCAAGGACGAATTATCATGAAAGTGGACAATCTGCCCGGCATACCATCAAGCAGGAGGCGATTCCATGACGACAACTGTTGAATACAAAACACAAGTTATCAACGGCAAAGAATATCAGCTCAAGATCACACGGCAAAAGGGCCTCCAAGAGGTGGTTTTGAACGGTGAGCGAGTGATGGTAGAGGAGGCCGCGTTTGTTGAATGGCCGGGGAAAATGGGGACGAGTAAAAACTACACCGTCGCCCGCAAGCCCAAAAGCCCGGAAGAGGAGGCTGCGTTTTTAGCGCGGGTACGCGAAATTGCCACGGACGGCCTAATTAGGCAGGGGATTTGGTAGGGCGAAACAAATTGAAAATGCACGGAACGTCCCTGTGCTGTGCGGGGACAAAGAGGAGGAGCAAGTCATGAAGAAACGCTATGACGAGCCGTTTGTCAAGCTGGCGGCGTTGACGGGCCTGGCCCTGGTGCTGTTGGTCTGGTTCGGCGTCATGCACAGGTGGGGCTACCTATGAAACAGTGGACAAGCCTTATAGCGCTGTGGATGATGCTGCTGTTCGCGGGGGCAGCGGACGGGTTGATGGAACGGCTTGGCCCTGCGGGCTTTCTGGCGGTGGGGCTGCCGTTGATGGCCGCCGCGTGGCGGCTGGCGGGCCGCCCGAAAGGAGCAGTACGGAATGAAAGTGTTTCAGCCGGCGGGCGCGGATTTCGGGAGTGAGCGCCGCCTATGATTGGATACGCGAAAACAGTCGGCATTGGGCCGGGCTGGTTCGCCCGGCCGGCTACCAAGCCCGGCCACGGGGAGCCGGAGCCGGTGAGGCCGGTTTCTACGAGGGACGCGCCGGAGCATGTGGCGGTGTGTCTGCGCTGCCCGCTCCCGGAATGCCTTTCCGGCCGTCCGGACTGCCCGCTTCACGGGAGAAGTCCGGTTGTGCGGCAGCGGGCCAATAAAAAGAAGGAAGGTACATAACCATGGGAACAAATAACAGCTGCAAGACCGCCGCTGTGGTGGGCTTGCTGAGCAGGGGCCGGGAGCTCGGGCCGAATGCGCCGGTTCCGGCGGGTGGGCCCGGAAGCGCCGCCCTTTCGGCGGAACAGAGTGCACAGCGGCTGAATGAATTGGCGAAAAGCATCCGGGCAGCGAAAGAGCGCAGCCGGCAGCTGATACAGCTTACGCTGGACAACGCGATGGATATCGGGCGCTGGCTGACGGAGGCCAAGACCATGGTGCCGCACGGGGAGTGGGGGAAGTGGCTGGAGGAGAACGTGGAATACTCCCAGTCCAAGGCGCAGAATCATATGCGCCTGTATCAGGAGTACGGTACCGGGCAGGAGAGCTTGTTCCGGGGGCCAAAATCCCAGGCGCTTGGGGATTTGAGCGTGACCAAGGCCCTCCGGCTGCTGGCCATTCCGGACGGCCCCGAGCGGGAGGAGTTTTTGGAGGCGCATGATGTGGCGTCCATGTCTACCCGTGAGCTGGATGAGGCCATCAAAGAGCGGAACGAGGCATTGAAGGCGGCGGAAGCGGCCCGCGCGGAGCAGGCCGCCGCTGAGGCGGCCCGGGAAAAGATGTCGGACGACATGAAGCTGGCCAATGAGCGGATGGCCGGGTTGACCGCCGAGGTGGAGGCGCGGACCGCCCAGGCACGGGAGCGCCAGGAGGAGATCACCCGGATCACCGCTGAACTGGAGGAACTGCGGAACCGCCCGGTGGAGGTGGCGGTGGAGGCGGACGCCGCCGCCGTGGAGGCCGCACGGAAGGAGGCGGAGGAGGCCATGCGGGACAAGCTGGACCAGGCCAAAGCCGCCGAGGAAAAGGCCCGGGAGGACGCCGAGAACGCCGCCAATGCCGTCAGCCGCAAAGAGCAGGAGCTGAGACAGGCCCTGGCGGAGCTGGAGGGCCTTCGGGCCCAGGCGGAGAAGACGGAGGAACGGGCCGCCCTGGCCGCCAACGGGGACTTCGTGCTGTTCCGCACCCTGTTCGACCAGGTCCAGGCACTGCTGGACAGGATGCGCGGGGTGATGGCGAATCTGCGCGAAAGCGCGCCGGAGCCGGCGGAAAAGATGTCCAAGGCCCTGCTGGCGCTGTCGGACAAAATCAGGGAGGTGGCTTTGGGATGAACCAGTGGTACGAACAGGCTAAGCGCAAGCTGGCGGCGGAGAAGGACTCCGGCAGCTACGACAGGTACGCCGGCGCCATGAAGGGCGCCGTGTGGGAGGCTCTGGAGCTGTTCTGCCGCCAGGACGCGGAGTTCGCCCAGGCGGTGGTCCAAGGCGGCGCCTTCGCCGACTGCATGAAGGCGGTGGCCAAGAACTGCGGGAACGAGATTCGCGACCTGGAGGCGTTTTGCCGGGCGGTGCGGTTCTACTTCCCCGGCGCCGACGTGAGGTTCCACATGACGGTGAACCTCTGCGGCGATGTGGAGGAGGAGGCCGGCGGGCAGACCCCGGGGGATCCCAAGTTTATCGACCTGGACAGTTTTCTGTGAGGGGGCGGGGGCATTGACAAGCATGGAAAAAGCCGAGCAATTCGCCAGCAAGGCCCCGCCCCTGAGCCGGGCGGAGCGGGACGCCATCAACGGCCTGTTTCCCCCGTACATCTTCCGCCGTTCCCGCACCGGCGAGCTCTGGACCACCTGCTGCCGCAAGCGCGTGGTGGTGCGGGACGAGGACGTGATGGAGGCCGCGCCGGAGCGGAACTTTCCGGCGGTGATGCGGGCGCCCCACCAGCGGGAGCAGAGAAACCGGTTGGACGACGCCCCCAGGCCGACCGTGCGGTGCCCTCTTTGCGGGGAGATGGTCATTGTAAAGGAGCTGGGCCGCACCGGAAACCGGGAAAACCTGAGCCGGTACCGGCGGGCGGTGGTTCTTCGATGGTATCGGGGGGCGCTGTGGGCCAGGGCCTACGACTGCGCCAAGCACTACAGCGAGGACAAAGGGTACGGCCTCACAGGAGAGCCCAGCGCCAAGCTGGTGGGCGTGTACCGGTTCAAACCCGGTCTGGCGGAGGCGACCACCAGAGACTGGTGGGGAGACCTCCCCTTTGACTTTATCCAGCGGCAGGACGGGCCGCTAACCAACGGGAAATGGAACATTCACAACCCATTTCCCGCCAGCGAGGAGTATGGGGTGGGCTACGATGTGATCGGCCTGGATGAGGTTGAGAAAAGCCCCTTCTGCTACTGCGTGGCGGAGGAGGCCAAGGGAAGGACGGATAAATTCCTGCAATTCCTGACGGCCTGCTGCTTCTATCCGAGGCAGATTGAGATGCTGATGAAGGCCGGAATGAGGGATGTGGTGTTTGATTTAACGGAACGCGGCGTGAAGCACGCCTCGGTCATCAATTGGAATGAAGAGAATCCGGCCAAAGCCTTTCGGCTGACCCGGCAGGAGATGAAAATCTTCCTTGGCACCAACCGCGACATTCAGACCGCGGAGCTGTACAAGCGGCTGAAGGGGCGCGTGTCCCTGCCGCAGTGCGCGGAGTGGCTCTCCCATGGGCTGAATATCCCCAAAACCCTCTCCGCCGCAAAAAAATGGAGCCTGCCGCCGGAGAAGCTCATCCGGTATCTGGACGACCGCGTGGAGCGCACCCGGTCCGGAGGAATGCAAAGCATCGGCTCGGTCCTGCGGTTCTGGGAGGATTACACCACAGCCGCCGAGGCCGTCGGCTGCCGGCTCCACCGGGAAAACGTTTTGCTGCCCCGGAACCTGGACGAGGCCCATGACGAGGCCACAAAAAAGCACCGGGAGAAGCTGGCCCGGGAGTACGCGGCCCAGCGTGCGGCCGACGAGGCGGAGCGCAGCCGCCTTGTCCGTTTGGCGGAAGAAGAGTACGAGGAGCGCCGGGCGGCGCTGGAGGAAAAGTACGGCTTTGCCATGGACGGCTATGTGATCCGGGCGCCCATGAACAAGGGCGAGATTCTGAACGAGGGGCGCAGGCTTCAGCACTGCGTGGGCGGCTACGCAGACCGCCATATGCGGGGAACGGCCACCATCCTTTTCATGCGGAAAGCCAAAGCGCCGGACGAGCCCTGGCTGACCATTGAGATGGACAAGAACAGGCTGGTGCAGATTCACGGGTTCAAAAACGAGGGCGTGCATACCAGCCAGGGGCGCATTGCCCCGGACCCGCGGGAGGTGTACCGGGAGTTTCTGGGCGCCTGGTTGGATTGGCTGAAAAAGGGCAGCCCCAGGGATGAGCGGGGAGCGCCCAAGCCGGCAAAGCGGAAAAAGCGTGCGGCGTGACGGCGGAAGGAGGGTCCCATGGTGAGAGTGGAATTTGACATGTTCGTCCACATCGCGGGCGAGGTGGAGATGGACAAGGCCCCCGCGGTCCCCGCTGATTTGGTGGACGCCGTTTTCCCGGATGGCTTTCAAGGGGAGCTGCTGGGCGTAACTACCCAGCCGGGGGGATATATGAATGTGTGCGGGCGGGAAGATTGAGCCTGTTAACGGAGGAGGAAAATCAATTGAAAAAATATGAGTATACAGGCGAGCGGAAAGAAATTTCTGGGGTGACGTTACATCAAATCCGCGCGGTGCGGGATTTTGGGGACGTTCATGCCGGGGATATTG
>ERZ808028.865-NODE-865-length-21279-cov-10.639374_pt1 | contig 21279 bp, 20 predicted proteins | sample MGYA00380184_ERZ808028 | MGnify/ENA primary metagenome ERZ808028 (study PRJEB31490, sample SAMN06133397) | mouse gut metagenome | isolation source: J8_1 | host: mice | place: China: Chengdu | collected 2015-05 ...
TTATTTTCCATCGCCTTTCGTTGCGCAAACGACATGAAGGACACACTGTTTGCAGCCTTGAGTTGCATTGGGCAAACTTGCTATTGGCACAGTGTAAAGGATGTGCGCAACTACCGACTGGTGACGTTATAATGCAATACCAACACAGATATTGACTAACACCAAGTGTATAAATGTCACACTTCCCGGAACAGTTTTCCTTTGATATCCATCTGCCCTGCCGCCTCCAACAGCTGCTGCGCCCTGACATAGCTGATCTCCTCCGCGAAAAAAGTATATCTTTCCTCCGGCGGGGACTGTTCCAGTGTGGCCGGCGGCTCATACAGAAGATCCAGATCAACATTTCCCTGAATACCATTTACTTTTCCCGTCGATGTAAACTGCCATCCGTACAATGCCCGCCCCACATCCGGCTTATACTTTTCCTGCGGGAGATCCGCCAGCGTCTTAACCCCGCTTACCGGGTATCTGGCCACCCACAACGGACCGGTGAACTGCGCGAAATCAAACCACTGCTCCTTATACACATACAGCCCCGCATAGATCCCGAACACATAGCCCGCGTTCGTTATGACCTGTTCCGCCGCCTTGATCACCGCCGTCAACTTTTCTTTCCCCAGAGGATGCAGAGACTCCTTGTCTTCCACATCCCAGAAAATCCTGCATTTTAAATTATTTTCCTGCAGCAGACTGATCACCTGCTGTGCTTCCGCCCCGGCCTCTTCTGCAGTCTTCGCATAAGTATATTTGTAGACCGCCACCGGGATTCCCTGCTCCCTGCAGCCCCTGAGATTGGCCGCAAACTGCTGGTCCGGCTTTCCCGACTGTTTGATGCTGCGCAGGATCGCAAACCTGCATCCATCCTGTTTCACAAGTCCCCAGTCGATGACTCCCTGTATGTCCGATACATCAATGCCCACGTATTTGTCCATTTTCTCTGTAACGCCTCCTGATTGCCCGGCGAATTCTTTCGCCGGTATTTCTTCTTTTACCAGTACTATATGCACAAGGATAAAAAAAGCACCCCCAGGAGTCATTACCAAACGGAAAATCTCCGCCATGCCGTCAACAGAAACCCCTCACCTTTTTCCATGCAGCCGCCATACAGCCAATGCAGCCATTCCAACTGATAAAATCAATGCAACTACTGGACACCAGACAATGCTGTCAAAGGTTCTTCCCGCAACTCTATATATTTCATTCCGATTATAAAAATCAAGACTGCCTGCCAGTCTTAACGGCATAAAATTTGCGAACATATGATTAACTTCAAAACTGATCATCTGATCCATAATCAGCAGCAACCCCCAGAAGAAGCAAATTGCTGCATATCCCGCCATTACCTGTTCCAGCATAACCGAAATCAGTATTGTCATGGATACCACAAAAATAAGCGCCGCATATCCACGCAGACAATTCCAGGCAAATTGCTGCAAATAAGAAATATGAAATACGGAAAAGAACGTGTTCTCGCTGCTCTGTATATATTCGTTCGCTCCTGCAAATCCAAATGGCATCATTTTGATCAAAAAACAGAGGAAAACTGCAAAAAAATACAGGATACTTCCCATGCCATACGCTGTAATGATTCTTGCAAAATCAAGCTGTCTTTTCCCTTTCATGGCAGACCGGATGAGTTCCTGCATTCCCGTCTGCGTTTCCTCTGTAAAAAGAGGCATAATGATAATGGATATCATAACTGATATTATAACGATAAGCCTGCCAATATCCCGATTCAGTACTTTCCAGCCTTCTGAAAAACCTACCGTAAGACTGGTCAGTTTTTCAGCCTCCTCCCTGAATCTTTCTTTTTCACTTTCTGTATAATCCACATTGATGTTTTCATCTAATCTGCGCTCTATTTCCCCTAAACGATTTTCAAAGAACAAATTGATTTCCGCATCCGATAACGCCCCGGCAGTTTTATTCTGATAATTCAACGCCACTAACTTTTCGATATTGGTTTCCTCCACATAGACCGCTTCCTCCAGTCCCCTGCACATTACGATTGCATCCTCAATGCTCCTGCTTACTGCATTTTCCTTTCCATGCTTTAAGTTTTCCCTGCCACTTGCCACAACCCCGCCCTCATCCCACAACTCATAACGCTTGACTGCCTGACAGGTGCTGCTTACAGATAACAGGATAACAACCGAAAGGAATATAAAGAACACCTCTTTCTTTAAAATCCGCCTGCTTTCTACCCTTATAACAGCTTTCACGATCATTACCACCTAATTCATAAAATATTTTTTGTCTTTCTTGCCCAACAGGTAAGCAAAGATGCCAATGTAAACCGCTGCCAGAAATAACGCCACCATAAGATAAGGTACTATGATCCTCCCCAAAAAGAAAAAACCATGTACTGCTGCATCGCTGCTGAACTGATTTGGATACAGTAATTTGATCTGACTGTAAGTGTTAGACAATTTTGTCAAAGCGCCAACCATTAGTATGGAAAACACTGCTGCCATTTTTGAGTTTCTAAATAAGCACGATAACAGCATGGTAAAATTGGCAAACACCAAAGTACCCAATAACCCTCCAACCATTTTAAAAATCATCCCTGCACCAATACTGATATTAAAAATGCAGCTAAACCAATACGTTTGTGCCGATGCTCCAAACCCACCGAAAGTGGCAACTGCCCCATGTTCTATAAGCAACACGCTGACAAAGAGCAGATAAGTGGAAGCAGCAAACAGATTACCGGCGATCCATCTTGCCCGGAAGTCCTTTTTTCTGCCTTCTGCAGAGGATAAGGTCAGTTCGCTTATCCCGCCTGGACTGTCTTTTGCATATACACAGGAAAGCGCAAAAGCATATACGACGAAGAATAACGGGTATTCTATATCGTACCAATTCATGAAATTTGAAATCCCCTGGCAATAAGCAACATTGACTGGCGTATCAATTCCTGCGATCTTTTGATCCAACACTTCCATTTGGGAAGCTGTAAATTTCATCAGACCGGCATACTGATTTTCATACATGAGCTGCTCTTTTACCGCTTCTCGATATTTCTGATAAAAATCCTTCTCTGAATCCAGAAAGTCATACTCCAGCCCCATCTTGTCATTCCCATTAGACATATAATAAGAATAATAAGCATAGTTGATAAAATAATTGGGATACATATATTTTGTCATACCTCCGGTACCCAAAAACCCCCTGTGCTCATCCAAATACTGCTTGTCTGCGCTGTTTTCATACTGTTCTTTCAACTTCTGCAGGTATGTATCATCTATCACGCCTTCCATATCCTTTGAGGCATCCCTTAATACTCTGTAAGCCGACAGACCACTTACGATTTGACCATCTGTACTAATTGCTTTCCACTGTCCATTCATGTTCAGGTAGACAAATGTATGGAACGTAGAAATGATGCACATTACCGTAACAGCCACAAGAGAAACCCGGTTCCACAATTTCCTGTATTCAAATTTAACCATTGTCCACATATGATTCCCTCCGGCTTTTCTATTGTTTTTCTGTTCTTTTTTCCTGTTCTTTTTTCTATTCTTTATAGCTGATTCCATTGTGAATCACGCTCCATTCACTTCCCTTTCCTTCCCTGACAAGAATCAGATACTGCCATACGCCATCTTCGTTACAATACTCGCACACAAAAATATTGTTGTTATCATATCCTGCTGCAACTCCTTTATCCTCATCCTCATAAATGTTCAATATTCTTGGATCAATGCACATATATGTAACCATCTTTGTATCTGGTTCGATGCCTAACGAGTCTGTCACATAAATGCGTGCAGCAGCATAAGCCTCTGTTACTTCCTTTGTATCAAACCGGCTGATGTAATATGATTTTGACAGATCAAAAGAATAGTTGGATTCGTCCGGTGAACCTCCCTCTACCAGACCATTTGATTCCTGAATCGCATCCTCTCTTTCCTGACGGTACTGCTTCAGTTCTTCCTCCAGTTCTGCATCCGTCTGTCCCTGCGTCATGTCCTCCTCATTTTGGGAAAAATCTGCTTGTCTTGCCGTTTCGTTTTGCTGCATATTGTCATCTGTTCTATTCTGTACTTCATTGTCATTTCCTGCTGAGAAGTCCTCCGTTGGAACCAAAGCAGATGGTTGCTGTTCCTTTCCACCTGTGCACCCCGATAACGCCATAACCATTACACACATTGCTGCTACTGCAAAATTTTTCTTTGTTCCCATTTTTTATTCCTCACTTTCTATCATGCCTCCTGCAAAAATATAGTAATCTTCCAATGTCGGTTCTGCCTGAATGCTTTTTACACCGGGATATTCTTCGCCGACAAAACGCACCTGCACATCCTTTTCCATCTGCTTCAGATGTATCACAGACCGCTCTTTTCTCAACCTGTGGTATACTTCCTGACTGACAACAGTCTCCCGGACCTTTCCTTTGACCTTCTGAACCAGCGCGTCCACATTCCCGGTTTCCAAGACATTCCCTTTCTTCATCACGATAAGCTCACTTGCAATCGCCTCAATATCTGACACAATGTGCGTAGAGAGCAGCACGATCTTGTCCTTTCCCATATCACTGATGATATTAGAAAAACGTATACGTTCTTTCGGATCAAGTCCTGCCGTCGGTTCATCCAGTATCAATATCACCGGTTCGTTCATAATTGCCTGTGCAATCCCTATCCTGCGTTTCATGCCGCCCGAAAATGTCTTTACCTTTTTATCTGCAGCATCCGAAAGGTTTACAAATTCAAGCACTTCTGAAATTCTGTCTTTCAACTTTTTTTCCGGTATTCCTTTTAATACACCCATATACTCCAGAAAATCTTTTGCAGTAAAGCCCGGATAAACACTATAATCCTGAGGCATATACCCAATCAGGCTGCGATACTTTTTATCCAGTGCAAAAATATCCCTTTCATCGCAGCGGATACTCCCTTTCGTGGGAAAATCCACAGTTGCCAGCATTCGCATAAGTGTGCTTTTTCCGGCACCGTTTTCCCCCAACAGTCCATAAATTCCTTTATGCAACGTAAAACTGACATCCTGCAGCGCTTCTTTTTTTCTGTAGGTTTTATACAGATGTTCTATCTGCAGCTCCATTGCACTTCGTCCTCCTGTTTTATTTCCGCTCATGAAAAACACCCTGACCGGATATCCATATCCTATCAGAGTGTTGTGTTATACTTTCGGTAAAGTTGTGTTATAGTTGTAAAGGTTTGCGGAAGATATCTATATAAACGCTGGAAACCCACACACTTACACTCTTTATTCACTACGATCAGGTAGACGGCTGCCCATTAGTTGAGTGGCGGGTCTTGCTCACATGGGTTACTGTTGTATGTATCTATATGTCAACGAAGTGACGAGAATAGAAAAGTCTAACCTTGGTGCCAGCATCATGTAGGAATATCTATAAAGAAAAACTATTTGCTCTTACCGCCTCTAAAGCAATAAATAGCGAGGGAACTTTTATAACCTCAAATGTATAATTCGCTCATCAATCCTCCGAACTACGCTATTAGTGTATGCAGTAAAATATTTTAACCAAAATCCGCGAGCTGTTGGATTAAAACTTTCAAAATCCACTCCAAGTTTGGTATAGCCTTCTCTTTTCAACACAGATATGGTAAAGTTCAGTAAATTTTGATATAATCCCTTACCCCTGTGTTCCGGCAGACAGTATGCACCTCTGATATGACGATATGTGTCGCCCATTGCAACAAACGTTTCGCCGGGAACCGAAATTTTTACAAACGCACATATTTTTCCGTTCTGCTTTGCCACAAAGTAACGTGCCCCTTCCTGCATTGAAGATACTACAAACTCCTCTCGTGTTTCGGGCTCACGATTCATAAAGAAAGGACTTTCTCGGTAATGTTGATATAACGCTAAATGAAGCGGATAGATAAAATAATATTCTGCCTCTGGCAATTCAACTAAATCATATCCGGCACAAAATTCACAATTAATCAATTCCATCGGACGGATAGCATCTAAACAGCGTAAACCGAAGCCATAACGGAAAAACTGTTGTTGAAGTTCTTCATCATGGGCGTATAAGCAGATTGCATGGGAAACTGCCCCGGTCTTTATCCATTTTTCTCCTGCCGCCTGATACATGGCTGCATAAATTTGGGGGCGGTTTTTAGAAACGGCTGCATTTGCACCCATAGGCGAAAAAATCCCTCTCACATCGGTGGCACGAAACGCATTGTCAAAAGGTTCACAACAGCACAAGAACCCTATCATCTTTTCATTTTCAAATGCAGCAACACCCAATCCATTTTCGGCAAAACCGTTTAAGTCAGGAATATCACACACTTGTGGCAATTCTTTTACATATTGCCGCTCATCATTATAATTTGCAAGGGCAATTTTCGTTGCTTCTTTAACGTGCTTTTTTGCAAAATTTAATATATTCATCAATCTCTCCTTATTGTCTACGGAGAGCTAAATTATAGTCACCCTCCGTGTTTGAATACAACTACCATTATTTTTCATATCACATCATCTCCTTTACATGAAAATATCTATATAAACACAAGAAAATCTTGTGATAAGTATCACTTAGTTATCCCACACTTTTTGTTTAATTAATTTCTATTATCTTTTTAATCCCATTTGAGATAACCTCAAACCCTGTTTTCTCATAAAATGGTTCTTTTCCTTTGGCTGAAACGCCTCCGATTGTTGTAAATTTTCCAGTAGTGGAATTTTCTCTTGCATAATCAACTAAGTGATTAACAATCATCGTACCAATTCCTTTTCGCTGAAATTGGGGCAAAATGATTATTTCCTGAAGATACCAATACATAGCACCGTCTCCAACAAGTCTCCCCATTCCTACAAGTTCACCATTAAATATGGCAGAAACATTAATTAAACTGTTTTGCAGAGCCTTTCGGGCATGCTCCATTGGTATCTCAACAAATCCTGCCTGTATGCGTAATCTTATAAAATCCTCAGCTTGTAAAATATTATCAATAAGTCTGATTTCTTCACAGATATTCTTATCCATATTCGCCATCTCCTGATCTATATAATAGAAATCTAATTTCTCTATCGTATTTCTGCTCAAAATCTACAGGTATTTGCTTTTGATTATATCACTTACACTCTTTATTCGCTACGATCGGGTAGACTGCTACCCATTAGTTGAGTGACGGGTCTTGCTTACATGGGTTACTGTTGCATGTATCTATATGTCAACGAAGTAACGAGAATAGAAAAGTCTAACTTTGTTTATAACCCTGTTTATTGTTGGCTTATCCGACATTTTGGAATATACTACCTGACTTTGAGAGTTGAACTGTAAAATATAGTGCTAAGCCACAGATTAAAACCTATGGCTTAGCATTTTTTTGATTTCCCCTTCGCTCAAAAAATAGGATGTTAATGGAAGGTTACAAATAGTTGAAAATTCTTTTATGAATGTCGTGCCTCTTGAAAGATTTATATATTTTCTGTCTGATATTCTGGCAACCCTGAAATCATGAACAAAATCAAATAAATCTTCAGAACAGTAGTTACTTTTTAATATTTTGAACTGCAGCAGTCTTGTGAGCAATACTGCAAGGTAGCAGATAAGAAAGTGCCCAATAATGGTATCTTTCTTTTGCAGATATACAGGTCTTGCATCAAGCTGTGATTTCATGATGCGGAAAGATTCTTCTATCCTCCAAAGGTTGTGGTAGGCATTATAAACATCCTTATCACTCATGGAAATTTCAGAAGTTACCAGAAGGTTGTATCCTGCAAGCTCAAGGGACTTTTTGATAAGTTCTTCGTTCATGGAAACTTTGATTTTACCATCTGTTTCATTCCCCTTTTTATCGACAGCAGTAAAGATAACATACTTTGCAGAATCGCCATACTCTGACTTCTTAGCCTGGGAGGCCTTCAGAAGTCTGGCTTTTTCTACTTCCTTATTTATTTCATAAATCTGCTTTTTTGCCAACTTAGGATTGTAAGTAACGATCCGCTTTTCTGTGATTCTAAATTTTTTCTCTAAACCGGTATCAGAATCTTTAAATTTGTATTGGAATTCATCCACACATTCTTTGATACGATACATAACTTCACCGCCGACATTTTTAACATCCCGGTAATCATTTGGAAGAAGAACCCATGTTTTCTCGGTCTCAGGAAGCTGTTTAACTGATTTTGAGAAAATATATCCATCTCCATTCTTAAGGGCATGGAAAATATTTTCTGCGCAGTTGAGGCCTTTATCTGCTATCTGGATGGTTCTTCCTGATAAGGCATTTCTCTTTTTAAGATCATCAATAATGTTTCTGATGACAGGCTTTTCGCTTTGATTTCCAGGAAACAGTTTCATGCCCACGGGGATCTGATTAGCATCGAGGAGAAGACCTAAACCAACGATTGGTTCTTTACGGTTTTCTTTTGACGGTCCTTTTTTCCTGAAATGATCTTCTTTGTCGATTTCGAAATAGAAGTTGGTACAGTCGAAGTATGTATGAGATGTATCAAACCTGTACATTTGTTTTATCTGATGGTTATAGATTTCAATAATCTTTTCGTATTCGCAGCCAATATATTCAAGTCCGTCATAAAGCTGGTTCAAAGAAAAATCATAAGAATCAAAGAGTTTGGGAATTACTTCATCATATGTTTTAGATTTAGAGCATGGATGAACAAGCCTTGCATAAACAAGGGCTGAGATCAGATCAAAAACACTGAAACGGAAATCAGTGGCGGTCTGCATTAGATCAATATATTTTTTTACAGACAGCTTATCGTTGATGTTTTTCATAGGGAAATAGCCAATCAGTTTTTCAGGTGAATCATCAGAAATCTGCCTGACTTTTTTTGCATCCTTAGCAGCTTTAAGTTCCTGGTTAAGTTTCAAAACTTCTTCTTTGTAAAATGCGATAGGATCATCGATGCCATTTGCCTGAAGTTCGTGAACATAGCCCAGTGCTTTATAAGAACGATGAGCCCCTCCTTTGCGCTCAGGGTCATAAAAGCTCTCATAAATCTGAAGATAAGTTCCCTTTTTGTAATTAGATTTTTTTAAGAAATATGCCATAAAAATCACCCTTGTATATTATAACACTATAGCACTATACAATCAATAGATAAAAAGAAATTTTGTCAAGTTTTTTGAAATAACAAAAAGCCAGCAAATATGCTGACTTGCGGAAAAAAGATATACAGTTAACTCTCAAAGAAATATAGTGCTAAATCCTAAAGACGGGAAAAGTCTAACTTTGTTTATAACCCTGTTTATTGTTGGCTTATCCGACATTTTGGAATATACTATAGTAAACGACATTAGAAATTTCGTTTTCGACCTTGCAGAAACTACCGTATATGGCTCCTGCAAGAGCCGGAAACAGAAATTTGTTATGTTGTTTACTATAACTTAGCGCAGTAATCACTTATATCCTTGTACCTTGAAGACGGAGGCTCTCAAAATGAGTATATTTAAAAAAATATTTACAAATCTGACACCGCCAAAAGTTTTAATGATTTTGGCCTGCGTTCTTTCCAGCCTTTGTACAACGGCTTACGTGGCTAATGTGTACACATTAAGGCCTATATGGTTATCCCCCCCCCTTATATTTTTAGGGGTTTTCGCTGTCCAGAGAATACTATTGTACCTTGCCGGCCGGAATTTTAAATCTGTCCCCTCATTTCAAGTGATACTGCTGTCTGTTACCGTCGCTGTTTTGATTATAGTTGTATGCAGAAATGTATTTTTCCCGACTCAGCGGGATATATATATTTCCCTGACCGCTGAGACCGCAGGTGAGATATGCCTGTGCGATGTAGTGGTAGACGGAGAAAATATCCCTGTGGCCAAAGCCTGCGTGGTTGAAAACTCCGGTTGGCTATATCGGGAACAATGGGACAATTTTATGATTTGGCCTGAAGAAGACGGGATTGAAAATCGACTGACTCTGCGTTTTTGGGCAAATGAGGTTCATCTTGGATTTCCATATACTCCCTTGGCAGCGTTACCATTGTGTCCTCTGCTGGAAGAGACGGTGGTACATGGGATCTGCGCCGTCCTGAACGGAAAAATTGGGAAGCAGTGCAATATGCGGACTTCTCTTTTGATAACCATCATGTCTATTCGCCACTGGAGCTGCTGCTGTACGGCGCCGGAATTCTGCCGCTTATCAGCCTCGTCTGTCTGATTCTGTTCTATGCTGCCGCCTTGGCTTGGAAAAAGCACTGGTTGAGAATTGTTTTTTTATTTTCCAATCATATTTTTCTATATTTAATTATCATAATGATCCTTTTCTTGTCCTGGATTCAGCTGGAACTTAGTTCTACATTTGAAAACTGGATAGATGTATTTTCTATAAGCGCAAAATATATAGCAATCAATATCATGACAGTATGTACGGTATATCTGTTTATTCATTCGATTGTAAACTCACTATGGAAGTCATGTGTCATTTTCAGCATCTTTATAACATTGCTCTCAGTGGTAAACTATTATGTTATTGAATTTCATGGAACTCCACTGACTTTTATGGAATTGCAGAATTTCAAAACAGCCTTAAACGTTATAGGAGGCTATAAATTTAATATCAAAGGTGTAGTTGAAATTATATATATCTTCTGTGCTGAAATTGTATTGTGTTATATTATTAAAAAAACAGGTATCAGGGTACAGCGAAAAAGAATACTCTGGAGGAGATTAATAAAAAATTTTTGTTTATACAGTATAGTATTTTGGATTATTTTCTCCACATATTTATCTCCAAATCCCTTTATGGATGAAAAAGTGGCAGGAGCATGGTCAAGTTCTTATCATCAATATGGCTATGCAGCATGTACTGTAAAATTAGCGGTTGAATCTGCAAATTTTCTTCAAAAACCAGATGGATATGAAAACGGTATAAATAATATTGAGTTTGTAAACATTGAACATGACGGCAGTGAAAATGAGCGGCCGGACATTATTTTGATTTTGAATGAAACTTTTTATGATTTATCCTTAATTAGCAATATAGAAACAGATGTTCTTTATCTGGAAAACATAGATATCTTGGAAAATACAATCAGAGGCTATGCAGTAGTCCCAAATATTGGCGGCAGTACCAACTGGTGTGCTACCCGTCAAGTAGACAATGAAAATATTTAAATTTTTTCTGCCTGGTGTTTCTGCCAGGCAGTTTTTATGCGGCTGACTTTAATCGTTCGTGGTATTCCATCGGCGTAAGTAAATCCAGTTTTCTCTGGACACGTCTGTTTGTATAGTAATCTATGTATTCTTCAATGGCTCTCAACAGATCATCTTTTGTTTTGTATTTCTTTCCATAATACATCTCTCTTTTCATGATTCCCCAGAAACCTTCCATCGGCCCGTTATCAGTACAGTGGGTAACCCGCGACATACTCTGCGTCATTCCGGCCTCCAGTATCTTTTGACGAAATACTTTTGACGTATATTGATACCCCCTGTCACTGTGAAAAATCGGTTGTGCTCCCGGATTCGCAGCCAAAGCTGCATCAAAAGTATCATATACAAGCGGGTTGTCATTGTGCTCGCTCAGCGCATAGGACACCGGCTTATGGTCGCACAAATCCAGTATCACACTTAAATACACTTTCCCGGCCCTCTCCTCTGTACCTGTTCCATATTTAAACTCTGTCACATCGGTTACCCACTTCTCATTTAAGTGCTCTGCGGTGAACTCCCGGTTTAATATATTTTCTGCTATGTATGCCGGATCCACCGCCGGCCTGGTACAGCAGTTATACCTGTGCTTGATGATGGACTGTATCTTCTTTTTGCGGCAGATACGCAGAATTCTCTTGTCATTTACCTGAATTCCCTGATCATGGGCAAGGGTATCCCGAATCCGGCGGTATCCCATATCAGGATGTTCTCCATGCAGTTGTTCGATTTTCTTCGCAAGCATTTCGTTAAAGTCTTCTTTTTCCGTATGGACGTGGCTGCCCCATTTATAATAGGCGCTTCTGCTGATGCCCCCTAATTCACAGAGAATACGGATTGGATAATCAGGGTGTTCCTGCAGGAGATCCTGAATGGCTGTGTATACGGCTTGATTCCGTGGGGCTCTTAGCGTCACCTCCCCTCTATTTCCCCGAGTTTTTTTAATAAATCAATCTCCATTTGCTGTTTTCTGGCTTTGGCTTTCAGCATCCTGTTCTCTGCCTGCAGTCTTTCCAGTTCCGTCAGTTCTCCTTCTGCTTTCTTCCTTCCCCGTCTGTCATAGAGCCCCTCAATGCCTCCGGCACGGTACTTCAGAAGCCAGGAACGCACTTGGGCATAGGAACAGTTGTATTGCCCTGCAGTGAGGGAATAATTGTCATCATGTTCGATACAATACGCTACGATGGAAAGTCTTTCTTCCAGCGTTGTTTTTCTTGCCGGGTTGTTTTTAACCATGTGATACACTCCTTCCGGTCTGGAATCCTTTAGTTCCTCATGGTTATTATACCTCTTAACCCATTGTAAAACAGTAGTAGCCGCTTGAATTTTATATTTGATGGCAATATCCTTATAAGATCCTTCGCCATGTAAATAGGCCTTAACAACCTCTTCTTTAAACGCAGCAGAATAGTTTAAGTTTGCCGAACGGATCATAAATGCGTTTTCGCCAAATGTTTTATATTTGGCCACCCATTTACGGATCGAGGATTCGTTGAGCTGATATTTTCGACCGAGTTTCACAAAGGAATCGTGGCCCGCCAGATATTCTTTGACTACTTTTAATTTGTCTGCTGCATCCCATTCATCCCGCTTTTTTCTTCTTCCCATAAAATATGCTCCTTATACAATAGACATTTAATTATTTCCTGTGTCTACCATATAGGGAGCATACCAAAAATCCAGCTTTTTACTGATTACTCAATGATTTAGCCACACGGCCTGAACCAACTGTTCTACCACCCTCACGTTGCTACGGCGTGTTAGTCGATATCGCAAACCATGATAAAATGTGGTATTTTTATCTGATATTGCTCATAAAATCGGCTAATTTTTTTGATAATCAGAAATTTTAGAAGCATTTTAGAAGCACGAGTTTGAGTAAATCTTGAGTAAACCTTGGATACTGCTTGGGTAAATTTACCCAAATTATTGACAGATTATTCCATATTCCAAGCCCTGATTGCACATTCATGGATACCTAACTTATACGCCATCCCACCAATTTCCACGTTATTTTAAAGCAATAAATACCCAAAATAACTTGATTGCCTTACCTGTCTATGATAAAGACCATTACACGCTTCCCATAATTCTTAATTTGTTCACTTTTCCGGCTTTTCTCACATATGAATCAGTCGCAGCTAATACTTCCTGAATTTTATTTGGAATAGTTTTGCTCTTTTTAATCCCAGGCTGAACTATACAAATACTTCCACGCAAAACCTTCCCAGAAGTTTTTAATTCTTTAATCATATCATTAAAGCTGCCACCTTTTTTTACTATACAATGCCCTGCATTATGGCGGCTTGTAAGCTTGTCAATCAATTTTCCCTTTGTAACAAACCAAGTTACAGACTTTATTGCTTGTCCACACACCTCATATACATCGCCAACACTATTATTGTAAGACGCAGAACTCATTTTTTTAACATGATATAATTCAACAACCAATTCATTGTTTGTTTCATGAATTGTAATATAGTCTGCCATTTCCCCTGTACCATGATCATATATTATGTATTGAAATCTTGTATCCGTTTCTAAAATCTTTAATAAAGCATCCTGTATAGATATGCGAGTATCTTTGTCATCTTTTCTAAATTCCAAATCTAGAACTGTTTTATAATTACCCCACTTAATCCCCTCAATGATACTATCATTAAACAATTCACCTTCAAAATCACCTTCTATTACATCAATTCCCATTATTGTTGTATCTGCTACAGTCTTATATATGAGAGGTTGCTCTGTAAAAAAACTAGACAGTGAAATTTCCTCTCTACCTAAACAGATTGTAAATATATTTCCATAACTTTTATATTTTGCCCTTAAATCGCATTCCAAAAGTTCTATTAAGTCGTCAATCGATACTTCTACTGTTATTTTTTGTTTTTCACATTTCTTTATAGTAATTACTGCATCTGTCAGCCTGTAATATTTATAATTTAAGTCCTTATCATAATATTTAATCACAGGATCACAATTATATGTTTCTGCCGAAAAATCTGCATAAAAAATATCTTTAGGATACTCAACAAGTGCCTTAGGTTGTGGTAAGAAATCAAAATTAGTATTTGTTTTTACCTTTATTTTTTTATTTTCTATTTTTCTACCTAAGCCATCACACCATTGAATATAATCTTTTAATTCTTTATATGCACTACTCCAAACTTTCGAAGCACTACTATATCCAATAGTAATCGTTCCTTCTGATATATCTACAGCTTTACAAAATGCATGTCCTGCTGAATACATTCTACCAGAATCTTTATCAATTGCATCACTCACATCCGAACCAGCCATAATTCTATAAGATTCTCCAGATTGTGATTGTTTGCTTAACATTCCCGAATTGAAAATTTCAAAATCTTTCAATTCTCCCAATACTTTATATATCTCATACTTCGGTATCGGACTATATGAATCGCAAAATGATGATACAAGTTCATCATACAACGCTTCTGAATGTTTCTGCGAATATATATACAGCATATGCGTATCTGGCTGATAATGTATTATATATAAGATATATTCGAGATTAATCTTTTGACCGCTTCCCATCCAAAGCGGAGAAATATAATCCAATCCAATTCCTACTATTGTATTTTCCTTTTTATTTCTTAGTATCCTTCCCGCAACATTGCATATTTCTGGAAACTCCGCATCAATATCAAAGTCCATTGAACGAAATATCTTAACATGGCAATTTGGTCTAATAGCTTGCAGTGGAACATTTTTAAGAATACTCTTATCATCAACCATATATTCCTTATAGTAACTCCGACTTTCAAGTTCTCTTTTATTTTTCCCTTCACTCATTCCAATAATCATATCCTGCCATACCGCATCTTTAGAATACAATAAATTATTTTCAATCTCTAGTTCTTCATTGTTTACAGCTATAAATTTAGCTGTGCCAATATTTGACGTATTTGTTCGTGCAAACCTACCAATAAACTGTAGTGTACTCGCAAGTGACTTATGTGGAACATGAATTGCAGCTATTTTAAGATTTGGAAAATCATATCCTTCTCCAAGCATATCTACACATATAACTCCATCCAGCTCTCCTAAATGAAGTTTTTCTATAATATACTTAACCTTCGAGTTATTCATTGAACTATCCACTTTAGAAAGTTTCAGTGAAGTATTGTCCCTATATAATACTTCTAATGCGTCTGCTTTCAGCTTAGTATCTGTGCGTACCATTAGATAATGTTCATACCCGGCTTTACGATCATTCAATAATACCTCTTCAGCTCTTTTGGCAATACTCAAATCATTGTTCTCACTATTTTCAACGGGAACAAATTGAATTTCACCAAAAATACCATCTTCATACGCCTTTGAAAGAGGATAATCAAAAATTATTTCACCTGATAACTCTTTTCTATCAAGTCTAAACGGCGTTGCCGTAAATAACACATGTGTTAATGTAGATAAATTTACTAATATCTGCTGCCACGTTTTTGCGGGTGTGTGATGAGCCTCATCCACTTCAACTAAGTCGATATTTTTCTTCGCCCAATCTGATTTACTCAAACTAAGAGCACAACTAGGAGTTGCAACAATGACATCAGCTTGCTCTAGACTTTTATGCATTTCTTTTGTATATAAGTGCTCCATCTCAAAAACTTTAGGCTTTTTCATTGAAGTGTTAAACACATTTGCTACACACAATGTTCTGAGGTTCAAAAAATCCTCTGAAATTTGTCCTCGAACCATTTTGCTTGGTGTAACAACTAAAACTCTTTTCTTTCTGGTTAGATACGGAACCAGCATAAGTACCGCAGTTTTTCCTGATCCAGTAGGCATAATTACAATTGCCGCATCCTTTTTATTAATTGTAAAAAAGGACGCTATTGCATGTATTGCCCCCAATTGAGCATTCCTCAAACCTCTGCTTTCCACAGAATCTATCGGATATGTAATTTTATTGTAGTAAGTTTCAAAATATCTTCCCAAATAAACCTCCCTATTTAATCAAAATGTATCTCACCCAACAGAATACTCCGTCTTCATGGGATAGAAAATATTATTACAATGGGTTGCATAGTAAATAACAATTTCCGTTTTCTTAAAATCTCATTTTCATATCTTGTTCGTATCTTGGTCAAAGTGACCAAGATACGAACAAATCAATACTACACATAATATCTTTTCACTTTTCGATATCATCAGAAAAGCATTATTCTACCAATTATCTTAACTCGGGTTTTATTTTTACATTAATTTTTTCATTACTTTAAAATTTGGAACTCCATTTTCATAATTTGCGGGAAAATCTCTCATCATTTCCACATCATTATAAAATCATGTGGTGAATAATTATAATCATCAGCAGCACCTACTGATAATGCTCTTCTCATGAGCTTCACCCCTCAATATTATTTTTTTTACTCTTATCTGCTCTAGAACGCACATAGGTGGTTCCATTTGGCAAATCAATCGCTTCATAACGTTTATAACTTGGATTACCTTTTTGAATCTGCTGAATAGCTTGTTGTAATGGAATATGCCTTCCTGTATCCACATTAATAAACTCCGTATTTAATCCTGTTTCTGACTCTTTTGAAACTTTTAAATTCATAAAATTGTCCTCCTTTTAGGGTAAACTTAATATACCAGCATAATTGCTGAATATTTATACCAAAAGGAAAATGACCAAATCCTTGTTACTTATCGAATATTAGTTTTGGGATTGTAAAGCAGACATACAGATGGTAAAATAGATATGTTTATATGATCATCCGTTGGTCATTTATGTATTGGCTGAAGCTGCAACTTCAGCCTTTTATTTTATCTGCTCTTTCGTATCTTTCCCTCCTTCTTCCCATAATTTTTCATTAGGAATTTGTTCAAAACAATACTCTACAAATTCCAACATATTTGTTTGCTTCACACCTTTAATTTTTGATGCAAACGTTCTTATCTGCTTAAGTGTATCATTACTAACAGGCTCTGTATTAATAGGAAATATTTTATTATAATAAGTTCCTTTTTCCGAATCCGATATTCGCTTTATCATTATACCTGCTTTTATCATCACATCTTCGAGGTTTGTTATATTATATATTGGTACAATATACTCTTGTAAAGGATGTCCTCTAAACATTTCACCAGATACAAATTCATTTTTAATTTTCTCACTACAATCATCTGTATCCATTATGATAAACAACTTGAAATTTTTTAGTTTCTTTTCCTTTTTATCATACTCAACTGAATATTCCTTAGAAAATGTACTTAGAGACTTGAAATATTTTTTATTTAACAGATCCTCTAATCCGTTAATCTGAATACTTCCTCTTCCTTTGTCTTTTGATATAATTTTCACCGGAAGGTGAAGATTTGTATATATAAATCGTACTAAATGAAATTCAGACTTACCATGTACAATAACGGCGCATCTAGTATACTTTAATGTATCAAAAGGCACTATTACTCGCCCCCTTTTACATCCGCATCACCATTTTGTAACTCATTTAAAATCAGATCATAATCTAACGAATCCACAATCGGAACACCACCAAACAAACCTTTTAGATACATAATTCTAGGATTATTTGTTCCTTGAATTCTAGGATATTTGTCTAAACATTTGACTTCTTTATCACCTTGGTAATCTACAGTAATTACATAAACTGATTTAATATCAATGCTTTCCAACATATAAGTATTGTGTGTGGTAATAATTAATTGTCCTGAAATATCCTCTATCATAGATTCTATAATATTTTTCAAAAGCAAATCGTGAATACCATCATCAATTTCATCATATACAACTGTTACCCCACAAAATACACCTAACAAAGAACGAATAATTTCAAGTATATGTTGCGTTCCTGCTGATTCATGTTTGAAGTCGATTGTTCGAATTTTTCCTCCTATCATTTTTTTCACATAAAGCTTATAAGAAATTTCTTTTTCTTCGTATCTTCGTTCATAAAAAACATCTTTTATATCTGCATAAGCTTGTGTAAAAAAATCTTTTAATATGCGCTCTGAGCGATTTAAAAATGATTCATATGCAATTTCTACTTTACCCACATCTAAACTGTGTAATATATTATTGGGTTTTCCTGCCCTAACCTCACTTCCTGAATATGATGTTTTCTTATAATGTACTGTAATTTCCTGTAACATGTCTAAAATATCAAAAACATATAAAAGATAATTATCATTTATATATTTCTCGTTTTTTTCATCTCTTTCTTTATTTAGGATACTTAAAAATGTATGTTTTCCCCAATATTTATCAATTTCATCACGAATTTCTTCTTCAACTTTTTTATTTTTAAACAATTTGTTGGAAAACTTAGGTGATATTTTTCCATCATTAACCCCTATCTCGAATAAAACACCTCTTTGCTTTCCCATAAAATAATATAATTTTTCATAAACAAATTTTTCTGCAAAGCTTAAAATATAGTATCCTTCATGTCCATCAATCTGAAATCCATACTCAATGCTTGTTTCTTCATCACATTCTACCATCCTACAACTATCGGTTAATCTTAATATATTAGTTCCCCCTATAACCATTTCCAGTAATCCTTCAGGCAACTCCTTTTCTTGGGCTAACTCTCTAATTTTTTCTGTATTAACAAGCATTTCAAAAGAATCTATACTTCTTCTTAATAAATTTATACTACTAACAAAATTGGATTTCCCACTTCCGTTTTCCCCATATACAGAGATAAAATTTTTGGCGCCTTTACTTCCGTTCCTCAAATCAAAAGTAACATTTTTAAATGACATAAAATTCATTAGCTTTATATATGTGAACATCTTCCGCACCTCCGTATTTATGTTACCACCTTTCTTTTAAACTGTCAATAAATTTTATTATTTTGTTATTTTTTATATCATTTTATTCAATCTTTTTTGTTTTTATTCGCAAAACATAAGATTCTACAATTTTTCAACATCCTATCTCCCCACATAGTCAATTTTGAATTTTACAACTGCAAGCATCAACTTCCGTACCAGTCTTTCATAAAGTTCATTGTCTATTACTCCCTCGTCCATACTGAGCTTTACCATGTATGTGTGATACAGCCTTATTACTTCCTGCATTGCAATTTCATCCCCTTGCGTTGCTTTCACTATTGTCGAAAATGTAATCTGGTATTTTTCATTCATTTTCTCCACTCTCCATAAATTCATACAACATTTTTATCGCCCTGCGTCTCTGTTCACAAATGGTACTTCTTACCTTTCCAAATACTCGTCCAATCTCAACATCATTCAGCCCGATAAAATAATACATCAGAATAATCTTCAAATATCTTTCCGGAAGTTTTCTTAAAGCCTGCTCCAAATATTCATTATCTACGAAAATCTCATATCCCATAACCTCAAAGCTGTCAAAGCTGTATGTATCAGATGTCTGTATAAACCTCTCCACCTCATAGTCCTCAAACAATTCAAGATGAAGCTCACGCTCTGCTCTATATTTCCGTTCCCGATAGTAATCTATCTTTTCACACTTCAATATCTTCCTGCAAAATGATGCAAATTGTTTTACGATTACTTCCTCATCAATCATTGTCCTTATTCTCCATTTCCGAATCTTTGTATCATCTGAAACAAAATTAGAATCGGGAAGCGCGATGACTTGATTGGTATAAAATGCAGAAAAGCGTCTATCGGTTTTCTCCCAACAAACGCTCTCCCACCTTACAACACTATAAATCCTACTGATTCCATATGCTGTTCTAATCCAATGGCTTTTTCATCCATGACATTAAGCCTCTAAGTTCTGCCCCAACCTTTTCAATCTCATGTTCTGATTCAATCTGCTTTTTCGCGTTGAAGTAGGTTCTCCCCGCCTGATTCTCAAGAAGCCAGTCCTTGGCAATCGTTTTCTGTGTCACTTCCTCCTGCATGGTTTTCTTCCTTTTTTATTGCTGTACGCCCGTCAGGGTGGGACGTACAGCCTGTGGATCAGATATTTCATAAGCTCTCCTTCCCACTTCTGGACAAAAAGGGCCGCTACAAACCGTTGTTTACGGTCTATAACTGCCCTAACGCTGTTGCAAATACATATATTTTTAGTTCAAATACGCGCATCGCCAACAATCTAACGCTGCTAATATTTTCCCCTCTGATGTATATCTCCTTCTCATATCCAACTTCTGTTTATAACTTTTCCCTTCTTTCTCACATGTTAGTTCAACACAATCATCATAAGTATAAATAAATACTTTATCTAATTCTTCATGATATTTAATATTACCAAAGGCATAACTTTTCTCATCCTTCTTATACCCTGAATATTGTCTCTCTTTAGTGCTATTTACCTCATTAACATGAAAATACATTTCTCGATATAATGTATCTGAAGTAATTATCTCTTTTAACGTATTCATATCAGAAATCTGTTGAATATCTAATGCTTCATAAATTGCCTTATTTAGTATTTCCACGTAATATTTGATTTTATCAAAATAAATAGTTCCCTTCCCACCTTTATACCGATCTACTGCAATGAGTATCATGAAAACCGCTACATACTTGTCTAATTCTTTTTCACTATATTCCAGACTATTTTCCTTTTGCTTTAGACATCGTTTAATTTGGTAAATCTCATCCTCACTTTGCTCATTTATACCAATTGACCAGATACTCTCATCTTTCCAATAATATATCCCCTGTCTCGTCGGATAAATTGGCAATACTCCTTCTTCCACTGTGTACCGTCTGCACTCGTCCACCTGTTCCTCCGCATCATCATATTCAAAGACGCTCGGCGTACCGTTGCAGTAAAGGTTAAACGCCATCCTGACCACTCTCACGCTCCCGCTGGTCTGCCAGCCTTCATGCAGGCACTCCGTTTTCACACAGCCTGTCTTAAAATCGTAAATACTGTAAATGTTCTTTCTTGTGTCATCGCTGATACCAAGACAGTATACAAGCGCCTTGTGGTACACGTCCTGATACCTGACCTCTTTCAATTTCTCATAGTAGAATTTTTCATGTGCATCGCTGATAAGAATAATCTCTCTCGCTTTCTCTGCTCCTAACGCTGTACTACTCATACTTTCTTCCTCCAATTCATAAATTTTTAACTATAACAATCGGGTAGGAGGCTACCCATTAGTTGGGCAGCCGACCTCCCACACCACTGTACGTACCGTTCGGTATACAGCGGT
>ERZ808028.867-NODE-867-length-21264-cov-4.917969_pt1 | contig 21264 bp, 19 predicted proteins | sample MGYA00380184_ERZ808028 | MGnify/ENA primary metagenome ERZ808028 (study PRJEB31490, sample SAMN06133397) | mouse gut metagenome | isolation source: J8_1 | host: mice | place: China: Chengdu | collected 2015-05 ...
CGGATGCGCAGACTATCGCGCACATCAGGGACGCCCAGCCCGCGATCGGCGTTCCGTTCGTAAACTTCTCCACAAAAACACTGATCAGCAATATCACGGCAAGAATATTGAACACGATGCCGAGCCCCGACATAAAACGCAACGGAAAATAGGAGAAGCTCATCACGGAGTCCATCACCAGCTTCACCTTCTTCGACAGCGTCCAGCGGGATTTCCCGATCTCCCGATCCTGCCGCACAAAATAGATCATATCCGTCTTAAATCCCACCCACATGACCTGCAGCGTCAGGGACGAATTCTTTTCATCCAGCCGCTCCAGCACCTCGATCACTTTCCTGTCCACCAGATAACAGTCGCAGCCGCCGGCAGGCATATTTTTATTGACCATGCTGCGGATGATCTTATAGTACATATTTGCAAAAAATACCTTTACAGGATTCTCTTTCCGCTCTTTTCTGACTGCCAGCACTACCTTGTTGCCCTTCTTCCAGCTCTCGTACATCTCTAAGATCAGCGTCGAATCCTCCTGCAGGTCCGCCTGTTTCGTCACCGCACAGTCCCCAGTGCTGGCGGAAAGCCCCGCAAGCAGCGCCGCATGCTCCCCGAAATTGCGGGAAAGCTTCACACACTTGATATGCTCGTCCCGATCCCTCAGCCGGTTCATCACCTCCCAGGAATCATCCCCGGAACCGTCGTCCACAAAGACGATCTCGTACTCCTCCAGCCTGCCTAAGACCTTTTTCTGCATATCCTCATATAAAAGTTCCAACGTATCCGCATTATAATAAACCGGTACTACTATCGATAATTTACTCACCTGCATTTACCCTTCTTTTACTGCTCTCTTGCCGCTTCCGGCCCCTGTGCCATGCCAATTCTCCACTGCTTCCGACCTTAGCTGTCACAGTTCTCTGCTGCTTCCGATCTTCTGCTGTACGAACTCTATTAATCTTTCCGATCCGCGTCGGCCTGTTCTATCTTTTTCATATACTTTAAGTATGCCTGATAATCCCGGATATACTCTTTCTCGTCATAATGCTCGCTGGCAAGCACCAGCAGAATGGAATCCGGCGAAAACTCATACATATCTTTCCAGACATTATTTTTCAGATAAAGCCCCATTCTGGGCCTGTTCAGTTCGATCACACGGCTCTCCGCACCGTTATCCACCTTGACCTTGCTGGTCCCGCATACATTGATCATCACAAATTCCGAATTTATATTGGCATGCTGTCCCCTGACAACCGTGTCATCCGATCCGTAAATATAAAAAATCCGTTTGATCTCAAAGGGGATATCCATATTTCCTTCCACCACCACGAGATTCCCCCTCTCATCTCCCAGATCCTTCCATTCCAGCAGTTTTATCTGCTCATCCAATCTGCTCATGTTCTCCCACCGCCGAAATCAGCCCTTTCTTTCCTGTTTACCTCATAAAAAATACACATTCCGCCCTGACATCGCTGCCATAAACAGTAGTATACTGTAATTCTGCAATTTTGACAATGTTCTTTTTACATTGCATTTACAGGCAGCGCAGCAGACGATTCGGAACCTTGGCCACCGCTCTATAACACAGGCAATTACAGTGCGGCGCTATCTCTCCCCGCCTTCCGCCCCGGCAGTGTCGCCGCATATCCACTCCGGCGTGAGGCGCCGCAGCTTATCATCCCATTTTTCCCGCGCCGGGAGGATCAGCGTATCGCCCGCAAAAATGCTGTTCTGATCCGATATCCCGTTCATATCCGCCAGTACTTTCCAGTTTCCGGGATCTCCGGTACACGCCTTGGCCAGCTTCCACAGCGAATCCCCCGTTTCCAGTTCATACGGCTCCTCCTCCCCGTCCAACGGGTAAAAACCCTCCTCTACCAGACTGATAAAGGTTCTGGACGGGCGGATATTAGTATTCTTCCTCGTAAAAAGCAACAGCCATCTGGCGGACAGGCCATCTCTGACATCGCTCACACCAGCCCCCTCCAGAGGCATGGCAAGTACATTCCCGAGCGTATGGCCGCCCTCCCCCATATATTGATTCTGGTTTTGGTCCGGAATGGAACTTTCCATATATATCCGCTTTCCGCTCGCATATCCCGTCTGATAGCAATCATGGAACGGCAGATTCAGGGGACTGATCCTCAAATGATATGAAAGCGGAATCGTATCGTACACTTCCTCCACAAAATATCTCACGCGCCACTCATCCCTTGTGTTGGATTCCTTCGCCTGCGCGAGCGCCTCCTGCACGTCTGTACTCGTGCGGAGTATCCAGCATTCATCCTCCTGATCGATTCCTGTTTCCGCACTGCTTTTGTCCCGCACCTGAATATGCAGGGCATAGCAGACGCCGGCTTCCCGATCCGGCAGACAGACCTCCTCTATCTCCAGATAACCCGGAAGAAAAAGGGCAAATTCTTCACACAGATAATAATCCCCCCTCACGGCAGAAACAGAACTTTCCCCCATTCCAAGCGGTTCCAGTCCGCAGACATCCACAGCCTCCTCCAGATCAAACTCCCAGTTGTTGCTGATATACTCCCCGGTATAGTTCCCTGCCTCCCACGCCGAAAGTTCCTCTTCCGAAAGTTCCATAATATTTTCATAGCGCATCGTCCTCTCCACAGTCCCTTTCAGAGAAACACACTCTATGATATGGTGCTGCGGCGTAGGCGCAAATCCCATATTGGGAGCGATCGCCACCGGACGGTTTGTATAACTGATGCCATTTTCCGTATATATGTATATGGGAAGATTTCGGACTTTTCCTCTGTTTACACATCTGTAAATATCTCCCCATTTCAGGTCGGCGCAGATACCTGCCGCCTGGGTATCACTTAATGTTCTCTCATATCCTCCCCGGTTTACCATTACCGTGCCATAATTTGTACATCCTGACAACGAATAATGCCTGTCCGGTTCTTCTTTTTCCTGTAATATATTTCCAGGCCCCTCCGGCAATTCCATCTCAGAGGGCGCAGTAAAATCCTCATATTGAACCAGTTCCTGCACCGAACTTACCGCAGCCTCACCGCTTGTCCTGTCTTCTACCCTTGCGGCAATCCCCCCCGCATAAGCCAGCGCTGTCACATCCCCGTAATTGCTGCAGTTTACGATCGCACAGTTTTCCGGAACATTCTCTTCCCGTACACTGCCGGCACTAAGCCCGGCTATACCGCCTGCCCCATAACCGCACACCAGATGGCCATTGTCCTTCCATGTCTCGCCTGTCTCCCAGGAAGTAACGGCGGCATAATTACAGCAATTCTCGATCTGTCCCAGATTCGCTTCCGCAATTCCTCCCACATAACCATCATTCCCTTCGACACTGCCATACACATTACAGTCCCGGATCGTCCCATAGTTATATCGAACAATTCCTCCTGCCCCTTCTCCCTCAAACGAAGATACTGATACCTCCAGCGTGATATCCTCTATCACACCCTCCGCCTCAAGAATAGAAAACATGGCGCACCTCCTGGCAGATATTTTCATTTTATGCCCCTGGCCGCTGAAATGCCCCGCATAAAAATGATCCGGTATCACGTATTTATTTTTTTCGACAATAATATCTTCTTCCAGCACCTCACTATATCTTAATCCGATTCCTCTATTCACTTCACCAATAATATCTTCTTCCAGTACAGCATCCAGAGACTCATATCCATTATCTACATAGAAACAAAATACCCACCAGTCTTTTTCATTATAGATATGAAACACGCCTTCCTCATCTACCGTGCTATAAGCGGAAGGCTTATCCGGCAGACCGGCCTGTACCCAATCTTCCCACTCAAAAAAAATCCATACAGCAATAAACAAAGCCGCCAGAGTAACAACCTCAAAGACAACGGCCCTAATAACATATTGCCGATTTTTTCTTTTTTCAGATTTCTTTCTCTTTTCAGATTTACATAAACGCATTTACCGCCTCTATTACATAATCCTGCTCCTGCCTCGTCATCCCTGTATACATCGGGATGGAGAGCACCGTAACCGCATAACTTTCCGTGATCGGGAAATCACCCTTTTTATGCCCGAGATACGCGTAGGCCTCCGACAGATGCGGCGGGATCGGATAATGGATGATCGTTCCGATCTCTTTCCCGCTTAAATAGTCAATCAATTCCTGCCGCCTCCCACAGCGGATCACGTACTGGTGCCAGACAGTCTCGGTCTCCTCCCTCTCCATCGGGAGCGCCACAAGTTCCTGCCTTATGTTTTCCCTATAGCGCGCCGCCAGCTCCTGCCGTTCCTTCGTGATCTCCTCCATATGGGAGAGGCGGACATTGAGAAGCCCCGCCTGCAGTTCGTCCAGACGGGAATTTGTCCCCACCACCTTATTGTAATAGCGCTTTTCACTGCCGTAGTTTCTGTATATCTTTACTTCCTTCGCAAGTGACTCATCATTTGTCACCACAGCGCCGCCGTCGCCGAAAGCCCCCAGATTCTTGGAGGGATAAAAAGAAAAACAGCCCGCGTCGCCGAAAGTACCCGTCATCTTTCCCTTATACATCGCCCCGTGGGACTGGGCGCAGTCCTCGATCAGCTTCAGATGATGCTTTCTGCAGATCTCCATGATCTTGTCCATATCCGCCACATGGCCGTACAGATGCACCACCATCACTGCTTTTGTCTTTTCCGTGATCTTCTCTTCTATTTTATCCGCATCGATCTGATAATACGCATCCGGCTCCACAAATACAGGCGTCGCCCCGTTCATGGTGATCCCCATCACGCTGGCGATATAAGTATTCCCCTGCACGATGACCTCATCTCCGGCGCCGATCCCCAGAAGGTGCACGGCGATCTGAAGCGCCTCCAGGCCATTCGCCACTCCCGCACAGTATTTTGCCCCGGTGTAGGCGGCAAACCGCTCCTCAAAAGTGTTAACTTCCTTCCCCAACACATACCACCCCGAGCGCAGTACCTCAAGCGCCTTATCCTCAAACTCCTGCTGGTATTTTAAAAATCCGTAATCCATACGGTTCGGCATGATCTTCATCCTGTTTTCTCCTGTGTCTTTCATTTTGTGCGTCCGCATACTGCGAATACGGCGAAGCTCCTTCTGCGGACATCCATTATATAAACATAGCATGATTTCGTAATGTGTACAAGTTTAATTGGACATCTTTCTTTTTTGATGCAGCAGTTCAGCTTTCGGCTTCACTGTCACTTTTGATGCCTCTTTCGATAACCCCCGGGAGAAATTCCGTGAACTTCCTTAAAAATTTTTCCAAAGTAGGCGCCGTTGGAAAAACCGGTTTGGAGCGCGATATCCAAAATGGAATCATCGGTGGACTGCAGCAGGCGTTCGGCAATCTCTATCCGATAATCCTGCAGATATTCAAAGGGCGACCGGCCGATACCCGTACGGAAACAGCGGAGACATTCGCTTTTACTGATGGACGCCGAACGGGCAATATCCTCCAGAGAGAGTTTTTCCCGATAATTTTGCCGTATAAAAGTGAGCATAGTCTGGATCCGCTCCTGACGGGTGTTATTTAAAGGAGCAGATACAGGCTTCACCTCCTGAAGTTCTTCAAGGAGTAAAAGCCAGATGTCCGAAAAAATATTGCGCGTCTGAAATTCCACATGTTCCTTTTTTTGCAGCAGGGCAGCCCGGCGAAGAAGTTCCAATATTTTTTTCTGACAGGAAGTGTCTCCCCGAAACTCCAGAAACTCCAGATTCCGGTTTTGAAGAACCGGCTCCAAATATCTGGTAGAAAAAATACTCTTGAAATGTCCGCCCAGAAGAGTGGGGTGGAAAAGATGGGAGTCCATGATACAGGTTTCACCTTCCGTTTGCGTTTTCATGGTACAGAGCACATTGGAATTAATGAAAAATGCTTCTCCCTTTTGAAAAATCCGGCTTTGATTTATTGTAGTAAAGACTGCCGTACCGCTGGCGATATAATCAAATTCCACTTCCTCGTGCCAATGCCAGGGGACCTTGGTTTCCGCCAGGTTCGCATGGTGGAACGCATAAGGATATTCGGTGGAAATACCTTCGATCTCTTCCAGACGGTTCTCTTTTAATTTTATTTTCATGCTTCGATTCCTTTTATTCCTTTCTCCGCAGATAAAGATCGTGAAAACAGCTTTGTTTTCTCCGACTATAGCACTTCAAACTTTATTTCCAGCGCCATAAGGGATTCTGCCGATATCGTAACAGAATATTCAAGATTATGGTTATATTTTTATATAAAGGAGCCATATTTATATATTTTACATTCATTTTTTCTTCTATAATTATAAATGAGAAGAGGGGAAATGTAAAGGAGGGATCGGATATATACAGCGAAACTTTTTTAAAAATCAAATGGTTTACAGAACAGAATCCGAATGAACTTAAAAATCTGACAGCAGAAAAATTAGATCAATGGATAAAGAAGAAAGGAGGACTGAGTAAAGATGTTATTAGCGATGATCTTTGTAGTTGGAGCATGCCTGATAGGCACTTGTGTATTTGAAGAATATATTTCCAGATAATATTGGCTGTTTCGATGTTCTCGGTTAGATATGAGGGGAGTTAGGCTCCCCTCACATTTGGTTATTCCAGAAAAGAATGGCTCATAATATAGAACTCTTCCTGGCTTGCCTGATGCTTTTTCTCCATCTTTTCCAGCGTATCGTCGAACCGTCTTGCATCTTCCTCCTCCACCGCCATCACGGGACTGTCATGATAAACCCACTTCTTTCCGTCCAGTACACCGGGGATGAGCTCTTTCACCATCATCGCCGCCGGATATTTCCCGTTTTCCAGAGAAATACAAAACTTTTTACAGCTCTTGAAACCACTGCTCACGTAATTCGCCGGGCTGCCGAATATAACAATAGTGTCATAGCCCAGCTGCACCGCCTTCTCAAAGGAATATTCCATAAGCTTTTTTCCATATCCCATCCGCTGAAACTCCGGCGCGATGCACACCGGCCCGAACGTGAGGATCCCTTTTTCCTCCCCGCCTTCACCGGCCAGCCTCGCCTTTGTATACATGATGTTCCCGATGATCCGCCCGTCGAGTTCCATCACAAGATCAAGCTCCGCGATAAAATCTTTATGCCCCCGCATAACATGGACCAGATAATGTTCAAAGCAGCCCGGGACATAAAGGTTATAAAACGCCTTCCTCGTGATCTCCTCCACGATCTTATAGTCCGCTTCCGTTTCATTTCGTATCTTTATCATGATAAGCCCTCCCGCAAATTCTAACCTGTGCCTTACATTATACAGGATATCCCACTGAAAAGCACCTGCTTTCTTTTACCGATTTTTATCATCATCCGGGTCTTCATAAGGAGGTACAGCGCATGACAAAACCTCTTCCCACGTCTATTCCCGTTTGCCTAAACTACCCCGAAACACTTCCCGATCCAGTAGATCACTCCCAACACCCAGCTCGTAAAGATCCCATACAGGATAACAGGACCTGCGATCGTAAAGATCTTACAGCCGATCCCGTAGACCTGCCCCTCTTTTTGGTATTCTATCGCCGCCGAGGCGACCGAATTGGCAAACCCGGTGATCGGCACTAAAGCACCGGCACCGCCGAACTTTACTAACTTCTGATACAGGTTAAGCCCCGTCAGGATCGCGCTGGCGAGCACCAACAGCATAGCGCACCAGCTCCCCGCCGTATCCTTGTCCAGCCCGTACTTCTGCTGCGCGATGTTCAGGATCACCTGCCCGATCACACAGAGGATGCCTCCCACCAAAAAAGCTTTTGCCATCTGCAGCGGCAGATTATTTTTCGGCGTGACTTCTTTCACATATTCCGCATATTCCTGTTTTTTCTGTTCATCCATCTCTCTTTCCTGTCCCTCCGTAAAGTAAACTTGTAATTTGGGTTCCATACCATGATAGCAGAACCCTTTTGAGGCCAACATCCTATCATTCAGATACTGTTTTTGGCCTCCTGAGCGAAAATTCAAAACTCCCGCCGACATACGCCATCTAAAGAATTTTCTGAACTCTTTTCATCCCACTATGACTGTATCACAAACCAAATATATTACGTTTAAATTTCCTCAGCATATTATCCGGTCTTAAAATATGATCCCCTCAATATTGTGCTACCCCGGGTAGATCCCCCCCTGCCAGAAATAATATAAGCTCCCAAACATCTTGCCGAGCGCCACCGCAAGCACTGCGATCCCAAGCCCGTGCCGGTAAGATGTCCTTCTGGCAAAGATCGGGATACTGTTCAGCATTTCCGCGATCGCCAGCGCAAGGCATCCCACAAACATTCCGCCGAACAGGCCTGCGATCCCCAGATATATCTGTCCCCCTTTGTCCATCGCCGCAAGTAAAGAAAAGCTGCCTGCGCCGCTCAGGGCGGAAAACTTCTCCCTCAGTAAGCCCCCGGTATTTTCCAGTGCTGAAATCGCACTGAACAGCGTGCCGAGGCAAGCGCCCCACACGATACATCCTTCATATAAAAATATCTTTTTTGCCGTATGGGTTTTTCCCACAAAACGGGGAGCCATCCCCACCGCGATCAGCACCGTAAATACTCCCGCCGAGACCAGAAGGCCCGCCGAAACGCCGTAAACTGCCAGAAATATCAGGCTCACGCTATTTTGTATCAACTTCCTCTCCCTCCCTGTCCGCCGTTTTGATCAGCGCTTTTTCCACATCCTCCTCATAGATCGCCATCTCCACTTCAATAGGCGTCGGATCTTTTGTGATGCGCCTGCCTCCTATATGGTTGAAAAACAGGATGATCCCTGCTGCCAGCCCGATACTGTAGCTCACTTCCAGCACAGTAAAACCGTCAGACTCGGTCCCCATGACAAGCTTATAATATTTTGCAAAGACATCCACGATCCCGATATCATTGTGGAAAGCCATGATCGTAAATGAAGCGCCGAAAAAACACACCAGACTGACGACAAGGATCTTGGCCGCCTCAACGGCGCCTTTCTTTTTTTCCACATACACCCGCTCCACGATCATGTCCGGTTCGCCGATGCTCTCCACTTCTGTTCCCGGAACCGCCTCTTTGACCAGCTTAACCACCTCCGTCATGCTGATAAAAAAGCGCTTTTTGTCCTTTTCATGGAAGGTGTGCAGTTTGATCGCCTTCACTTTGGCGTTAGTCGCCTTATCCTCGCAGTACACACTGGCGATATCTTTCAGAAAAACATCGTCCGCCTGCATCTCCGTATTCCGCTCCGCCTTAACATAAACCGTTGTCTGTGCCATACCCAAACTCCTTTTTCCCGCTTAGTATGCACAGCCGCATCCGTTTTATGCAAATCACCAAAAGCTTTCACAACACCGCCTTATCCCGCAGCCTGCGCAATATCTTTTTCTCCAGCCTGCTCACCTGCACCTGGCTGATCCCGAGCCTTTCCGCCACCTCCGTCTGCGTTTTCCCCTGAAAATACCGCAGCCTTATCAGCTCCTTCTCCTCCCCTTCCAGTTCCGAGAGAAGCTGTTTTAACAGCATATGGTTCAACAATTTTTCCCGCTCGTTATTTTTGCTGGCGATCTGGTCCACCAGATAGATCTCGTTGCCGTCGCTCTGATAGATGGATTTGTAAATGGACTCCACCTCCGCACCGGCATCCATAGCCATCACTGCCTCCTCAGTTGACAGTCCTGTCACTTTTGCAATTTCTTCCAGTGTGGGCTCTCTTCCGTGCTCATGCTGAAACTGCTCTCTCGCCCGCGTGATCTTCCAGCCGTTTTCCTTTAAACTCCTGCTCACCTTCACCATCCCGTCATCCCGCAGAAACCGCTTGATCTCGCCCGAGATCATCGGCACGGCGTAGGTGGAAAACTTTACGTCGAAGCCAAGATCAAACTTGTCTATCGCCTTCATCAGCCCGATGCAGCCGATCTGGAACAGGTCCTCCGCGTCCACGCCCCGGTTCAGGAAACGCTTCACGATATGATGCACCAAGCCGAGGTTTTTTTCGATCAGTACTTCTCTTGCCTGTTTATCTCCTGCATGGGATTTTTCGATCAGCACTGACATCTCTTCCATAACTACTCGATTTCCTCCAGCCACGGTATGCTGCCCAGCTTCTTCTCCATCATGACCTTACATCCTCTGCCCGGCGCCGAGAGCACCTGCAGATCATCCATAAAAGCCTCCATAAAGGCAAATCCCATGCCGGAACGCTCGTACTCCGGTTTCGTTGTATATAACGGCTCAAGCGCCTGCTCCACGTTATCGATCCCCTTTCCGTCATCCTCTATCTCCACAAACAGCACATCCCCTTCGATCCTGCAGTACATCCGCACTTTCCCGCTGCTGATCTCCCTCGGGCACTGCATCCGTCCGGGTATGTATCCCTGCACATTGCCGTAGCCATGTATGATCGCGTTCGTCACCGCCTCCGACACCGCGGTCTTTACATCCGCCATCTCCTCTAACGTCGGATTTAATGGAGTGATAAACGCCGAAACTGCCATCCTTGCAAATCCCTCGTTGCAGGAAATGGCATCAAACTCCATCCGCAGTTCATTGTCATACCCTTTGTTTATCTTTTTCTCTTCCTGTTTCATCTGTATCTCCCCCTTTATTCCATAATTTCCATGATCTTGGACAATCCCGATATATACAGGATCCGCCGTATCTGCCTGTCCGCGTGAATGGCAAAAACCTTTCCGCCCAGACAGGCTATCTTCTTGTACCTGCCCATGATGATGCCGATCCCCGAGCTGTCCATGAACTTTGTGTCCTCAAAATCAAACACGATCCCCTGAATGGAATCCTGCATCAGGAAGGAATCCGCCCTCCTGCTGATGGCTCCCGACTGATGATGGTCGATCTCAGCCGGCATTTTTACCATCAGATAATTGTCAATCACCTGAAATTCCGCCTCCACTATAAAATTCCCCTTTCTTATTTATCACATAATAAAAAGAGAATACCCCTTCAGATATTCTCTTTTGTAAGCTATATTTTATTCACTTTTTTGATCAGCCCTGCGCGCTGCTTATCTCCTCCAGATAGTCCTCGCTGCGCCTTGCCCTCTCCGTGTTCGGGAAATTATCGATCACTCGCTGATAATAGACGGCGGCGTTCTCAAAATCCCCGCTCCTGTAATAGGCATTGGCAAGATTATAGACCACATCGATATTTTCCGAATCATAAATATACGCTTTTTCCAGATTCTGGACGGCATCGGTGTAAACCTCCTGCCTGTAAGCAGCCATCCCGTCATCATAGTAAGTTTTCGCGACGCTCGGCCCCACCGTCTCCAAGAGACTCTGGTAAACCGCCTGAAAGGATTCCGATGTCTCCGCCAGCACCACTTCATCCTGAATGCTCTCCAGATACGACGCGATCTGCTCCACATCCTCCGGGTTCTCCAGATAGTCGTTTACAGCCTTCAACATATCGTCCATGATCTGGATCGTGCCGTCGGTTCCCACATAGGCTTCCATCTCCGTGTGCAGGTCATTGTTTTCCCGCTGCAGCGTCTCTAACTTCTGCTGCAGGTCATTGGTCGTGGCCGATTCCGCCGCGAGCTGCTCGCTGACTGTTTTCAACTGCTCGCTGACGCTGTCCCTGGCGCTCTGGATCCTTGCCGGCAAGATCAGGAACACCGTCATCGCCACACCGATCGCCAGTCCGATCAGCAGATACAGGATCGCGGAAAAGCTGACCCCCTTCGGTTCCTTCACATCCAGCGGCTGAATGATCGTCTCATTGCCGCTCTGGTAACGGAATACTTCCTCCGGCGCCTCTTTCTTTTTCTTCTTCGCCGTCTTTCCGTCATCCGTCTCCTCGGGATTGAGCATCAGGTTAACCTCTTTCAAATACCGTTTTGTCGTGGTATTGCCGGCATCGATCTGCTCACAGCGCAAAAGTTCTCTCTCCGCCCTCGGCCAGTCCTCCGCATCAATATATAAAAGAGCGAGCAGCTGATGCGCCCTGATATATTTCGGATTCAGGGACAATACTTTCTTCAGCTGGATGACCGCCAGATCCTTGGATTCCTGATGGCAGTACAAAAGCGCCTGATTGTATTTCTTTATTGTCTTATTGATCGTATCCAGTCTGGTGGGATTGCTCTGCACCATATTGATATAGTCGTCTGCAATGTTCTTTTTCGGGCGCAGGTTCTTACTGATAACCCACTCGCTGAGCGCTGCTACCACTTCCCCAGTCTCAAAATAGACAAGCCCCAACAGATTTCTCGCCTCGACGTTGTTCTTGTTGAACTTCAGGCACTGGCGCAGGCTCTGGATCGCGCCTGTCAGATCCCGGACGCCCGCCTTCTCCAACCCTTCATTGTAGAAATTGTTGGATATCTTCAACACTTTTTTATATATGGAAACATCCGCACCGCAGCTTGTACAGAAGTCGTGTTCCGACAAGGTGCAGCCGCAATTATAACATATCATCCAATAAACTCCTGTTTACTCTTCCTCTTCGATTTCCAGACTTTTAGCTTCCTTTACCACCTTTACTACCAGATCGGCCATATCCGTCAGATCCTGATTATAGATCGCATCTTCCGCATCTTCCACTTCCAGACTGGGATGAAATTTCTTGATCTCCTCTTCGAAATTGATCATATCTTCCTCGTTTCTCCGCTGCTTTTACACAGAGCTGAATCTCAGGTGCAAATACACTCCGCTCCATTTCCATAAAACTCACACTTCTCCCGTTCTCAGTCCGGCCAACACCTGGCCCGCCAGATACAGGGAACCTGTTATATAAACTTTCTCGCCCGCCTTCTTTTTATGCAGGCAATAGCCGAAAGCCTCTTTCCAATTCTCAATGACTACTACATTTTTCTCCCCGAACAATGCCGCCAGCTCTGCCGGCACGGCTGCCCGGCCGCTTTCTATCCCGGTGACTACGATCTCCCCAAAAACGCCGGCATCCGTTATTTCCTTCGCCATCTCTCCGCAGGCTTTTTCCGCCAGAGCTGAATACAGCAGGATCCTGCCATCTTCCGCCCCGTCCGTCTGCACGCTTTTTAAAAATGCCGCTATCCCGTCCGGGTTGTGGGCGCCGTCCAGATAGACATCCGGCAGGATCTCCTCCATCCGGCCTTCCCAGCGGGCTTTTTCAAGCCCCCGCCGCAGATCATCCTCCGCAGCCTCCGCCTCCCCGCGCTCCCCGAGCACCGCAAGAGCCCTGATACAGAGCGACGCATTTTCTGCCTGATAGAGGGCCTTTGTGGAAAGATGAAATGTACTATACTTATAATACCCAGAGTAATAAGAAAAATCAATGCCTTTCTCATCACATTTTTTTATGCTTATCTCCCCCGGATTTACCGAAAAAGCCTTAGAATCCGCCTCTTTCGCGCTTTTTTCTATTCTTTCGGAAACAATTTTATTCTTCGCAAAATAGACGACGGGTATTCCTTTTTTGACAATTCCCGCTTTTTCCGCCGCGATCTTCTCCAAAGTTTCCCCTAAATATTCCGTGTGATCCAGACCGATCTCCGTTATAATACTGATGCAGGGAGATGGAAAAGAGTTTGTGGCATCCAGCCTGCCGCCGAGCCCGGTCTCCAAAATAATAAAATCCGGCCGCTTTTTTTCAAAATAGAGCATTGCCATAAAATACAGATACTCAAAGTAGCTCGGGTGATAGCCGTCTCTCCCCGTCCGCGCATCCTCCGTGCACTCAATCCGGGATTCATCGGCGCTTTTCCCACTCATATTCCGCCGAATCCTTATCCCGCAGGCATCCCTCACCTGCCCGAAAACCGTCAGAAAATCCTCCTCGGATATCAGCTCTCTATCCACCCTGATCCGCTCTCTGATATCCACAAGATGGGGCGATGTGAACATCCCCACCCGGTATCCCGCTTCCATCAATACAGACTGCAGATAGGCACAGACGGAACCCTTTCCGTTCGTGCCTGCCACATGGATCACTTTACTGCCGATGCCGGGATACGAAAGCTTCCGATAAAAGTCCTCCGTATCCCGCATCGTATTCTTTTTCACAAATTTCGGAATGTGATTGATATACTCTTCCGCTTCCAAAAAAGCCTGCGTCATAACTGCGAAAGCCTCTCCTGTACCTGCTGCATCATCTGGGTGTATTTTTCCAGTTTTGCCTTCTCTTCCGCCACCTTTGCCTCAGGCGCTTTCGCCAGGAATTTCTCGTTCTTCAGCATGCCGTTTACTCTGGCAAGTTCGCCCTGCAGCCGTTTTTCTTCCTTCTGCAGGCGCTCTTTTTCCTGCTTCAGATCCACCAGTTCCGCAAAAGGCATGTACAGCACCGCCCCGGGGATCACAACGGACACCGCGTCATCCGCGATGCCGCTCTTGTCTTTCTGTATCGTCACTTCGGAGGCATAGGCAAGGGAGGCAAAGAACAGTTTTCCTTCCTCAAACGCCGCCCATACATCCTCTTTTTCCGTCACCACATAGACCGCCGCTTTCCGGGAGGGCGCGACGTTCATGGAAGTCCTCACGTTGCGGATGCCGCGGACAGCCTCCTTGATCGTCTCAATGGCTTTTTCCTCTGCGGCAAAGTTCCTCTCCTCCTGATACTGCGGCCAGCTCGAGAGCATGATCGTCTCCTCCTCCGACTGCAGATTGCAGAAGATCTCCTCGGTGATGAACGGCATATAGGGATGTAACAGCTTAAGCGCGCAGGTCAGCACATTTTTAAGAGTCCAGAGCGCCGCATTCTGGCTCGCCCTATCGTCGGAATTATACAGACGGGGCTTCACCATCTCGATATACCAGTCACAGAACTCATCCCAGATGAAGTCGTACACTTTCTGCACCGCGATGCCAAGTTCAAAGTTGTCCATATTGTCGGTCGCTTCTTTTACAAGACGGTTTAACCTGGAAATGATCCACTTGTCCGCCGGCTCAAAACTCTCCGGTTTTGTGACAGCCTTTCCCTCCATGTTCATCATAATGAACCGGGACGCATTCCACACCTTGTTGGCAAAGTTCCTCGCCGCCTCCACTCTCTCATAGTAGAAACGCATATCGTTGCCCGGCGCGTTCCCGGTGATCAGCATCAGGCGCAGCGCATCCGCGCCGTACTGGTCGATGATCTCCAGAGGATCGATACCGTTGCCCAAAGATTTCGACATCTTCCGCCCCTGGGAATCCCTCACGAGGCCGTGGAACAATACTGTCTTAAAAGGCCTCTCGCCCATCTGCTCATAGCCCGAGAAGATCATACGGATGACCCAGAAGAAAATAATATCATAGCCTGTCACCAGCACATCCGTCGGATAGAAATATTTCAGGTCTTCCGTCATCTCCGGCCAGCCCAGTGTGGAGAACGGCCAGAGCGCTGAAGAAAACCAGGTGTCCAGCACATCCTCATCCTGTGTGAAATGTGTCCCGCCGCATTTCGGGCAAACTGTCGGCGCCTTGCGCGCAACTACCGTTTCGCCGCACTTATCACAGTAGTAAGCGGGAATCCTGTGCCCCCACCAGAGCTGGCGGCTGATGCACCAGTCCCTGATATTGTCCGTCCAGTTGAAATATATCTTCTCCATCCTCTCCGGGATCAGCTTTACTTCCCCTTTCTTTACCGCTTCCACCGCCGGCTTTATCAATTCATCCATCTTCACGAACCACTGCTCTTTTACAAGGGGCTCGATGGTCGTATTGCAGCGGTCATGGGTGCCTACGTTATGGCTGTAATCCTCAATTTTTCCGAGAAGTCCTTCCTCTTTTAACTCCTCCAGGATCTGTTTTCTCGCCTCATAGCGGTCCAACCCCGCATATTTGCCGCCGTTTTCATTGATAGTGGCGTCATCGTTCATGATATTGACGATGGGAAGGCCATGGCGTTTACCCACTTCAAAGTCGTTGGGGTCATGGCCCGGTGTGATCTTCACGACGCCGGTCCCGAAGTCCACATCCACGTATTCGTCTTCCACCACAGGAATCGCTTTATTTACAATCGGAAGCCATACGGATCTCCCTTTCAGATGGGCATAGCGCTCATCTTTCGGGTTCACCGCAACCGCCGTATCTCCCAACATAGTCTCCGGACGGGTCGTAGCGAACTCCAGAAACTCCGTCTTGCTGGGCTGTCCGTTCTCATCCACCAGCGGATATTTGATATGCCACAAATGTCCTGCCTGCTCCTCGTATTCCACTTCCGCATCGGAGATGGAAGTATTGCAGACCGGACACCAGTTGATGATCTTGGCGCCCTTGTAGATCCAGCCCTTCTCGTGCATCTTGCAGAACACTTCCGTGACCGCTTTATTGCAGCCTTCGTCCATCGTGAAGCGCTCCCTGTCCCAGTCGCAGGAAGAGCCCAGCTTTTTGAGCTGGGACACGATCCTGCTGCCGTACTCTCTTCTCCAGTCCCAGGCGCGCTCCAAAAATTTCTCCCTGCCCAGATCATGCTTATCGATGCCCTCTTTTTTCAGCGCCTCGATGATCTTGACCTCCGTGGAGATGCTGGCATGGTCGGTGCCCGGCTGCCACAGCGCATTGTAGCCCTGCATCCTTTTATAGCGGATCAGGATATCCTGCATCGTATTGTCCAGCGCATGTCCCATATGAAGCTGTCCTGTGATATTTGGGGGCGGGATCACGATCGTGAAAGGTTTCTTTGTTTTATCCACTTCCGCATGAAAATATTTCTTATCTAACCATCTTTGATAAATTCTGTCCTCGATCCCTTTGGGGTCGTAGGTCTTTGCAAGTTCTCTGCCTGCCGCATTGCTCATAATCTTCTCCTCCTTCAGTCTGATCTTTTCAGTTTTTTAATCAAGTAAAAAAGTAAAAGCCCTCTGCCGATCTGTCGGCAAAGGGCATCAAACTGCTGTATCACCTTTGTCCTCTTTTCCTAAAGAGAATCATAGTGGATATACACCTGATTTGTCAAGTGTTTTGAAGGGGAAGTTTAATCGAATGAGTACGCCGGAAGGAAAATCAAATCCTCCGTCGCCACGCTCTCGCTCCGGGCTGCAACGTAGCGGTACTAGGCTCGTGAGAGACCTCGCCAAGTGCCGACGTTGCTGCAGGGGCTCCTTGAGGATTTGATTTTCCTTCCGGCTCACGTATCGGTAAAAACTGTGATGTAACATCATTTAGTTATTGCCTTAGCCAGCCATGAGAATCATAAAATCCTCAAGGAGCCCTTTGAAAAACGCCGGCACTTAGCGAGGTATTTCACGAGCTTAGTACCGCTGCGTTTTTCACAGAGCGAGAGCGTGGCGACGGAGGATTTTATGGTTCTCATGGCGTCCGGTTCCCATTCACTTTTAGTTGCTAAAAAACGGGAACATGCTGCCGAAAGGAGACTGATAATATCCGTTGCTGCCGCCTTCGGACTGGCCCTGGCTGCCGGACTGCTGCTGTGTCTGGCCGTTGTCAGAGCTGATTCCGGCTTCCTTTGCCGTATACAGGGTGACCGGAATCTGCCTCTCCTCGTAGCCTGCGTCGGTTCTCACCTTTACCGTGAGGGTGACGGTCTCCCCTGCCTTATAGTAGGTCAGATACTCTTTCAGTTCCTCGATGGTCTGTACTGTCTTTCCGTCGATCCCGGTGATGATCATGCCGCGCTGGAGCCCCGCTTTTTCCGCCGGAGAGCCCTCCGTGATGCTGCTGATATGAGCGCCGATCGGGATATCGTAGGCCTGATTGATCTCTTCCGTCACATTGTTGCCGCTGATGCCGAGGTATCCTCTCTCGGATTCCTCCACCACGAGCCTTGTCTCCCGCTGCATCATCATTTCCATATCCCCTTTGATATCGGAGATCGGGATGGCATAGCCCATACCCTCCACCTTTACATCGGCTGCTTTGGCGGAGTTGATCCCCACCAATTCTCCCTTCATATTGAACAGGGCGCCGCCGCTGTTGCCGGGGTTGATCGCCGCATCGGTCTGGATATACTGGTTGGCGCTGCCGACCGTCTCACCGGCGTTTTCAGCGGATACGGTACGTCCAAACGCACTGACGATGCCGGTGGTTATGGACTGTCCATACCCCAATGCATTGCCGATCGCCACAACCTGCTCTCCCAGAGCCAGTTCATTCGAATCTCCCAGCGTCGCCACTTTAATATTATTGAGTGTCTCCTGGGAAAGGCTGCTCAAATCCACCGCGATGACAGCGAGGTCTTTACTGGAATCATAGTCCTTGATCTCTGCATTGACGATCTCCGCATCGGAAATATCGCTGCTGCCCTCCTGATAGCTGAACATCACGCTCAGTTCCTTGCTGCCGGAGACCACGTGGTAATTGGTAACGATCACCAGTTCCTTGTCCGTTTTTCCGATGATAACGCCGGATCCGGCTCCTTCGGTCTCCTGTGTGAAGGTTCCCCAGAGGCTTCTGATCTCCGCCTCCCCTTTGTTGGTGATCGCCACAACGGAAGGAAGGCACATCTCCGAGATCTGTTCGATCGACAGCCCAGATACCGACGTTGATGCCGTCGGCGTTGCCGCGGCCGGCTCTGCCGTCTGGGGAATATCCTGCGGTGTCTGCTGATCCAGCTCCTCCCGCACGGCTTCCTTCTTATTATACTGTCCCATCACAAGCCCGCTTCCCAGAGCGCCGCCCGCTGTTCCCATCACAAGGGACAGGACAAGGAAGAGGGGTATCATGCCTTTCCCGCTTTTTTTCTCTTTCTTTTTACGGGGTTCCGGCATCGGTCCGTTGCCGCTGGGCTGGTTATGAAAGTAAATATAGTCGTTGGTTCCCTGATATTGGTTTGTTTCGTTATTTTGTCCGTACTGGTATTCCATAATATTCACTCCTTTATCTTATCATCCATTGTTGTTAAAAAAGCACCTGACAGGGATTCATTCCTCATCAGATGCTTTCATCTTATTCTCCAATTATGTTAAAATTGTGATGCGATTGTGTATATTTTGTGAAAACTGCATGCCGTTATTTTCCAAACGCCTCTCTCGCGAATCTGCTGCTCTCCCGGTTTTCCAGCACGAGGCGCTCCGCCTCCTCCGAAGGGTTGGAGATCACGGCTGTCTTGACGATATCACAGGGCGGATTGGTTTTCACCCGCTCCACTGCCTCTGCCACTGCCGCCACATCGCCGCTGACAAACACCGTAGTATGGCCGCCGCATCTCGTATGCCATGTCTGAAATTCCACTTCCGATGTTTTCAGCATCACATCCACTGCCTGTATCGCATCGGCGCTGCCGAGCACCTCCACCAGCCCAAGAGCTTTAAATACGTTCATCTCCTCATCCCCCTTTACTTATTAATCGTCATTCTGATCGCCAGTTCCGAATCTTCCGAGGGAGAAGCGATGATCGTATGGGAATATATTTCCGAATCCATCTCCTTTGCCGCCAAAAGCGCCGCTTCCATTGCCGCCCGCACATCCGAGACGCTGCCGCGCATTTTTACACAGGCCCCGCTCTTTAAACGGTTTCTCTCCACGCCCTGAATCTTCACGGCCGCAGCCTTCGCCGCCGCATCCAATGCCACAAAGCAGGACAGATAACTGTCCAGCTCAAATACCCCTATCGCCTGTCTCTCAAACCCCTCCGCCATATTGTAACCTTGCCTTTCTCTGTGCTTTCCGCACCCGCTTATCCTGCCCTGCTTATCCTATCTACAATTTACAGGAACAGGATACCAACGTAATTTAGCCAACACCTCTGTTAGCTGTCATCTACTTAATGACATAGAAACAGTATACACTATTTTCTGCAATGTTGGAACCTTAATTTTATTTATTTTAACAGTTCAAATCCTCATATTAGTTAAAACCATCAGCCAGCTGCCGCCTCTCTACCGCTCCATCTTCCAGAACGCCGCACTGTAGGGAGGCAGTTCACTTCCGCCGCCGAAATCGTGCATCTCGCCGGTCAACAGATCCTCCGCCTGGCCGCAGCCCGCGTCAAAATGCGCCGTATAGCTCTCCGCATCCGCGTTGATCGCCACAAGCACCCTCTCATTCTCCGACTTCCTCTCGAAGATGCACTGCTTGTTGGTCAGGACCACCGATCGGAACGCGCCGTAGTTCAGAGCTTCCGAGTGCTTCTTCGCCTCCGCCATCCTTTGAATCGCTTCCGTCAGTTCATTCCACTCAGGCTTCTCAAAGCATGCTCTGAGCGCCGGATCTCCCTCGCTCTTATTTGCCTTTGCGCCCCACTCGCTTCCGTAGTAAACACAGGGGATGCCCGGCATGCCGAACATCAGCGCATAAATTAACGGCAGATGCTTTTCGTTGATCAATATGCTCGCCACCCTTGTCACATCATGGTTATCCACAAAGGAAAGCATGTGTTTTCCTTTATATAAAGTCCAGTTTTCCGGTCCGAACTGCCGCATCAGGGAATGGACGATCTCAAACATATTCATGCTGTTGAAACTGGAATACAGCCCCTTATAACACTCATAGTTGGTCGCGGAGTGCAGCATCTGGTCATTTACCATCTGGTTGTAGTCGCCGTGGAGCATCTCGCCGAGCAGATAGAAATCCTGCTTTTTGCCGTCGCAGAACTGGCGCAGCCGCCTCACAAAAATGTGGTCAAGGCAGTACGCCACATCCAGCCGCAGCCCGTCGATATCAAAGAAGTCGATCCAATAATTCACCGCATCAAATATATGTTGTATCACTTCCTCGTTCTGCAGGTTTAACTTCACCAGATCATAATTGCCCTCCCAGCCCTCGTACCAGAGCCCGTCATTGTAATTGGAATTTCCCTCCAGGCTGATATGGAACCAGTGAAGATAGGGGGAACGCTCCCTGTTTCTCAGCACATCCTGAAAAGCCCAGAAACCGCGCCCCACATGGTTGAACACGCCGTCCAGCACCACTTTGATCCCCGCTTCATGGAGCTTTCCGCAGACTTCCCTGAAATCCTCATTGGTGCCGAGACGCTTATCGATCATCTTATAGTCCCTTGTATTATATCCGTGGGTATCCGACTCGAACACCGGAGAAAAATAGATCGCATCCGCCCCCAGCTTTTTGATATGGGGGATCCAGTCTTCCACCTTTTTGATCCTGTCTGTCAGCACGCCGTCATTCTCAAACGGGGCTCCGCAGAATCCCAGCGGATAGATCTGATAAAACACGCTCTCAAAATACCATTTTCTGTTTTCCATAATACTCCTCTTTTCCCTGTGGCTTCTATTATGAGCGGCGCCCCGCCCATTGCCGTCCCAAACAGTATACCACAGATTTCCTTTTTACTCCATGCAAAAATTTTGTATGACAAATCTCATGTAGGGCAATCGCAAAGTCACTCTCTTAAAGTCCGGCATCTTCCTGTGCTACATTTTTAAAAAGCAACTTTTCAATTCGGTTTGGATCATGTTCATTTGCCATCAAAAATCTTTTCAGCGGTTTTTCTGACAATTCCGCATCCT
>ERZ808028.869-NODE-869-length-21205-cov-20.471886_pt1 | contig 21205 bp, 19 predicted proteins | sample MGYA00380184_ERZ808028 | MGnify/ENA primary metagenome ERZ808028 (study PRJEB31490, sample SAMN06133397) | mouse gut metagenome | isolation source: J8_1 | host: mice | place: China: Chengdu | collected 2015-05 ...
GTGTGGCCGATGTTCTCGATGTCCCCGGTGCGGATGCACTTCTGGCAGGTGGTGACCCGGTGGCGGGGGGGCTCCTGTTCCCCGGTGAAGTAGGGCTTCATCGGGGCCATACCGGAGTTGATGAGCAACAGGGACGCGTCATTTTGCGGAATCAGGGAGAAGCTGGGCAGGCGCAGGTGGTCCTTGGTCTCGAAGAACTTCAGGAACATCTCCCGCAGCTCGTTCAGGCCGTAGGGCTTGGGATCGTACATGGGAATTACCTCCGTTTTATGATATTTGTTTTGATTTTATGGTAGGGGCGGGTACGCCACCTCAAACTCCTCGCACACCACCGGCATTTCCGGCGAGAACTCCAATCCGGCCCCCGCCAGCCCCGCCCGGAAAAAGTCCTCGTGCACCCGCCGCCAGTGGGCCAGCGAGCGGTCGCCCTCCCCTTCCCGGTAGGCTTGCTCGGCGCTTACTTCCTCGAAGGGCACGGTATACACCCTGGTGGTGCGGATGACGCACACCGCCTCGTCCCGGCCGTCCAGAATCACGCTGTACTCCCCGGCCCGGGGCAAGGGTTCGCCCTCCAGCTCGTAGAGCGGCCCCGCGCTGGCGGTGGCGGTCTTGATCCCGGCCCGGGTCAGCTCTGCCAGCCCGTCCGGGTCGGCCCCGTAGGCCCAGGCCTCGTACTCCTCCCCGGCATCCGGGCTGACGGCTTTGTAGGCCGCCCACATCTCCTGATGGGTCATGGGACACCTCCAAAAAAAGAAAACGCCCCCGCCACCGCCCGGGGGTGGGCAACGGCCCACGGTACCACCCCGGTTTCCTCCTGGCGAGGACACTCAATCGTGCTTAACGCGCACCGCACGCCCCGGTCGTCCCGGGGGCGCTGGGGAGTGGCTTGTCCGGCGGCTCGCGCGAGGGCTTGCACCGTCCCCTCTCGCTTGGGCGCGGCGGGCCGGACTTGGCTCCGTCATTGCCTGACTATTCTATCACATTTTCCGCCGTTGTCAACGGGAAATGTGGACGAAAAGGCCCCGGAGGAAGTCCTCCGGGGCCCCGCTTCCCGCCGCCTGTCAAGCAAAGCTGTCCAAAACCTGGTAGAGCTGTGCCTCCATCTCAGATATGCCCGTCTCGTTCGGATCGCCGCTGAATATGGTCACCTCATACAGCAGCCCCGAGTTTACAAAGAAACCCATGCAGTAGGAGGGGACCCAGTCCCCATCATGCGGGCTGGCCTGAGTGACGATTTGCGCAGTACAGCCGTTGGCCATGGAGTAGTCGCCCAGCAACTTGATCTCGGAGCCCAACGGACCGGCCATACTATAGTTGATGCGGGGGTCCTCCTCCCCATAGAGCAGCACCACCGTCTCGCAGGTCATCCGGGATTCCATCTGAGAGCGGCTGTAAAGCTGCACATATTGCAGACCGTCCGTCTCAGCGCTCAGGTTCGGGGTCAGGCTCACCCGGTACGTGCTCTCCCGGATCGTGGTTCTGGTGTCCCACCAGATACAGGGGATGCCGTCCCCCAGATAGGCCTTGGCATCCTCCCAGCTGTCGAACTCTTTGCTGGGGCTGCTGCCGTTCTTGTGGCTCACCCAAGCGTTGTAGTCGTCCTGAAGCTGCTGGCTGAACTCCTTCAGGGTATAGCGGTCAACCTTCCCAAAGAGCTCAAAACCCATCAGCTCCTCGCCGTTGTAGTCCCTGCTGTCAAAGGCCTGTACCATCAGCCTATAAGCTGCGGTGGCGCCGAACGCCGTCCCTACCAGCGTCAGGCACAGCGCCGCCGCAATGATCGCCGCCCGCAGGGGCCGGAACCGTTTTCCCTTTACAGGCTTCCCCGCCTGCTGTTCCATCAAATTTTTCATCATACGCTCCTTTCCGTCCTCGGAAAACCGCAGGGAATCCAAAGCATCCCGGTACTCCCCCTCAAACCGTTCGTTCTGCTCCATAGCCGTCTCCTCCCAACATGATTTTCAGCTTCTTCCGCCCCCGACTCAGGTGGGCGCACACCGCCGCCTCGCTGCGCCCGGTGAGGTCGGCGATCTCCTTGACCGAATACCCCTCGTAATAAAAGAGATAAATTGCCTCCCGGTATTTTTCCGGCAGGGCCGTCACCGCGTCCAGCACCTCGGACCGGGGCGGCTCCGGGGCGGCGGCCTGCGCCGCTTCCTCCAGGGGCACCGCCTTCCGCCGGAACGAGCGCAGCTCGTCCTTGCAGGCGTTGATGGCGGTGCGGACCACCCAGGCCTTCTCATGTTCGGGGCTTTCAAAGCTCTCGTCCCCGGCGAGCAGCTTGAGCAGCACCGTCTGACAGATGTCCTCCCCGTCCTGGGTGGACTTCAGATACGTGTAGCTCAGCCGCAGAATCAGGTCGGAGTAGGCGTTCACCAGCCGCTCGGCCTCCTGCGGATCCATTTGTTTCATGGGTATCTCTCCTTCAAAGGCGCCTTCACCTGAAATACGATTGAGGAGGGCAAATCCTGACAGGGGATGAAAAATTTTTGTTTGGGATTAACAAAGGCGCAAATTCCTCCGATAGCTTTTATAGAGTATAATACGGAAAGGAGCGGTGAATATGGAGCTGCGCACCACGAGGGAGCTGCGGCGCAATGAGCGGCTGTCCAAAGCCATGGCGAGAAAGGCGGAAGCGGATGCCCCCGCCCCGGCCCAGCCCGCCCAAAAGCAGCCTCCCGCCGACAAGCTCACCCTGTCCAGGCAGGCGCTGAGCTTTTTGGAGGAGCAGAACCGAAAGCGGCTGGACCTGGAGCGGGAGCAGCGGCGGCAGGCCCGGATGAACAACAGCCTGAGCCAATTAGAGAACTCCAAGGGCCACCTGGACCGGCTGGACAAGGCCCTGAAGGTGCTGAGCAAGTGCCAGAAGATCGCCGCGTCCATCATGAAGGGCAACCGGGTCCCTCCGGAGGACCTGCGCTATCTGATGGAGAACGACCCGGAGGGCTACAAGCTGGCCATGGCCATGCGCCGCCAGAATCCCGACCCCGAAGACGAAAAGAGCGTGCTGGACGAGGAGGACAAGAACGGCGGCTCCACCGAGAGAAGCGGGGACAGCGGGGAGGCACCCGGCGTTTCCGCACCGGAGGCGTCCTCCGGCGGCGGGGAAGCGTCCGCCTCAGCGGAATAATAGAAATCCCCTCCCAGCTGCGCTGGGAGGGGATTTCCCTTTACACAACGGTCAGCTCCCCGTCCGCCGCGTCCACAGTGAGGACGGAATCCGGGACAGCCTCCCCGGCGATGATCTTCCGGCCCACCAGGTTCTCCACGGTGTGCTGAAGATACCGGCGCAGGGGCCGCGCCCCGTACATGGGGTCGTAGGCGGCGTCCAAAATCAGCGACTTGGCGGCGTCCGTTAGCTCCACCTTGAGGCGCTTGTCGGCCAGGCGGCGGTTTAGCCCCGCCAGCAGCAGGTCGATGATGTGGTAGATGTTGTCCCTGGTCAGGGGCTTGTAGAACACGATCTCATCCAGCCGGTTCAAAAACTCCGGCCGGAAGGAGCGCTTGAGCAGCTCGTCCATCTGAGCCCGGGCCTGGGCGCTCACCTCCCCGTCCTGGCCGATGCCGTCCAGCAGGTACTGGCTGCCCAGGTTGGAGGTGAGGATGATGACGGTGTTCTTAAAATCCACCGTCCGGCCTTGACTGTCAGTAATACGGCCGTCGTCCAAAACCTGAAGTAATACGTTGAACACGTCCGGGTGGGCCTTCTCCACCTCGTCGAACAAAATCACGCTATAGGGATGGCGGCGCACCGCCTCGGTGAGCTGGCCGCCCTCCTCGTAGCCCACATATCCCGGAGGGGCCCCGATGAGGCGGGAGACGGAGAACTTCTCCATATACTCACTCATGTCGATGCGGACAAGATTCTTTTCACTGTCAAACAGGGCCTCGGACAGCGCCTTGGCCAGCTCGGTCTTGCCCACCCCGGTGGGACCCAGGAACAGGAAGGAGCCGATGGGCTTATCCGGGTCGGCGATGCCGGCGCGGCTCCTCAAAATGGCCTCACTCACCAGCCGCACCGCCTCGTCCTGGCCCACCACCCGCTTATGCAGGATGTCCTCCAGGTGCAGAAGCTTCTCCCTCTCCCCCTCCATCAGCTTGGCCACGGGGATGCCCGTCCACCGCTCTACAATCCGGGCGATCTCCTCCTCCGTGACCTTGTCCCGCAGCAGGTTGTCCTCCTTAGACTGGGCGGCAAAGCTCTCCTGCTCCTCCAGCTGCTTTTTGAGCTCTGGGATGGCGCCGTACTGGAGCTGGGCCGCCTTCTCCAAATCGTACTCCCGCTGGGCCTTCTCCAGCTGGGCGTTGGCCGCCTCCAAATCCTCTCGCAACTTTTGCACCTTGCCGATGGCGCTTTTCTCGTTCTCCCACTTGGCCTTGCCCGCGTGGAACTGGTCTCGCAGCTCGGCCAGCTCCTTCTGGATGTCGGCCAACCGGCTCCGGGAGAGCTGGTCCTCCTCCTTTTTCAGCGCCGCCTCCTCGATTTCGCACTGGATGATTTTTCTGGAAATCACGTCCAGCTCGGTGGGCATGGAGTCCATCTCCGTGCGAATGAGGGCGCAGGCCTCGTCGATGAGGTCGATGGCCTTGTCCGGCAGGAAGCGGTCGGTGATATAGCGGTTGCTGAGCGTGGCGGCGGCCACGATGGCCCCGTCGGTGATCTTCACCCCGTGGAACACCTCGTACCGCTCCTTCAGCCCCCGCAGGATGGCCACCGCGTCCTCCACCGTGGGCTCGGACACCATCACGGGCTGGAACCGCCGCTCTAAGGCGGCGTCCTTCTCAATATACTGCCGGTACTCGTTCAAGGTGGTGGCCCCGATGCAGTGCAGCTCTCCCCGGGCCAGCATGGGCTTCAGGAGGTTGCCCGCGTCCATGGCTCCCTCGGTCTTGCCCGCGCCCACGATGGTGTGCAGCTCGTCGATGAACAGCAGAATCCGGCCCTCGGACTGCTTCACCTCGTTGAGCACGGCCTTCAGCCGCTCCTCAAACTCGCCACGGTATTTGGCCCCGGCGATAAGAGCCCCCATGTCCAGGGCGAAAATGGTCTTGTCCTTCAGTCCGGCGGGCACGTCGCCCTTCACAATGCGCTGGGCCAGCCCCTCGGCGATGGCGGTCTTGCCCACGCCGGGCTCGCCGATGAGGACAGGATTGTTCTTGCTCTTACGGGACAGGATGCGGATCACATTGCGAATCTCATCGTCCCGACCGATCACCGGGTCCAGCTTGTTCTGCCGGGCCCGCTCCACCAAATCTGAACCGTACTTTTTCAGCGCCTCGTAGGTCTCCTCCGGGTTGTCGGACGTGACCCGCTGGTTGCCCCGCAGGGCGGCCAGGGCCTGCATCACCAGCTCCCGATCCACGCGATAGGTGCGGAACAGCTCCTTCAGCCCGCCCTCGGCGGTGTCGATGAGGGCCAGCAGAATATGCTCTACCGAGACAAACTCGTCCCTCATGCCCCCGGCGATGGTCAGGGCCTGGTTCAGCGCCTTGTCCACCCCTGCGGAGACGTAGACCCTGCCCTCCTCCCGGCCGGAGCCAGACACCTTGGGCAGCTTCTCCACCTCGTGGCGGACGGCGGCCCGGAAGGACTCCAGCGTGAGACCCATATGGGTCAAAAGCTGGGGGATAAAGCCCCCCTCCTGGTCCGTGAGGGCCAGCAACAGGTGGGCCTGCTCGATCTGCTGATTGCCGTACTGATTGGCGATGTTCTGGGCATTCTGGATGGCCTCCAGGGATTTCTGGGTAAATTGGTTCATGTTCATGAAGTTCACGCTCCTCTGAGCCGGGTAAACTCCCGGCAGCTTGTATTTCTACTGTGTAGTATACCCCGTCCCGCCTGAATTTCATGAACTCCATGTAAACAATTAGCACTCTCGACAAGAGAGTGCTAATTGTTTGTTTAATCATTCAGCAGCCCGGAATCCGCCATGGATACCATGTCGTCGTTGGCGATAATCAGGTGGTCCACCAGCTCGATTCCCGCCTCCCGCAGCACCCGCTTCAACCGCAGCGTGGTGTCCAGGTCCGCGGCGGACCACAGCGCCACCCCGGACACATGGTTGTGGGCCAGGGCCACCCGGGTGGCGTTGCTGGCCAGGGCCGCCTCCAGCACCTTCCGGGCCGTGATCTGCACCGCGTCCGCCACGCCCTCTCCCAGCCGTTTGGTGACAATCACCCGGTTCCTGCTGTCCATGCACACCAAGTAGGCAATCTCATTGCGCTGGCCCCAAAACAGGGGCATCAGCAGCTCCTGGTACTGCCAGGTGCTGACGATCTGCCCCTCAAAGCTGTTGCACTCCTGCAAATACCGGGCGGAGGCCGCCGGAATCAGCCGGAGCAGCACCGCGGTGCTGTGCCCCACGCCCTCCACCTCCAACAGCTGCTCGTAGGTCGCGTGGAATACCCCGGCCAGCGACCCAAAGTGGTCGATCAGCCGGTGGGCCAGGGGGTTCACGTCCCCCTGGGGGATGGCATAAAACAGCAGCAGCTCCAGCACTCTGTGGGCGGACAGGCCGTTGAGCCCGTTGGCCAGAAACTCGTCCTTGGTCCGCCTGCGGTGGCCGGCGTGGACGCCGGACGCCCTCCTCTCCGCCATGGGCGCTCAGCCCCTGGGGCCGTATAGGGCCAGGTAGTCCTCCATCCGCCCCAGCATGGCGTCGTCGATATACACCCTGCCGTCCACTTCTTTGTTGTGCAGGCAGGCGATCACGTCCCGGATGGTGACGATGGGACAGACCTGGATGCCGTAATCCTGGCGCAGCTCGTCCAGAGTGGTGCACTCCCGTGTGCCCCGCTCCATGCGGTCCACGCTGACGAACAGCGCGGCAAATTTCACGTCCGCCACCGATTTGAACAGCTCAATGGTCTCCCGCACGGCGGTGCCGGCCGTGACTACGTCCTCAATAATGGCGATGCGGTCCCCGTCCTGGGGCTTGTAGCCCACCATGGCGCCCCCCTCGCCGTGGTCCTTGGCCTCCTTGCGGTTAAAGCAATAGGGCAGGTCCCGGCCGTGGTTTCGGTACAGCGCCGACGCGGCGGACACCGCCAGGGGAATGCCCTTGTAGGCAGGGCCAAACAGGGCGTCGATGCCGTCGGGCAGATGCTCCTGAATGCAGGCGGCGTAGTAATCCCCCAGGCGGGACGCCTGGGCTCCCGTCTTATAGTTGCCGGTGTTGACGAAATAGGGGGTCTTGCGCCCGGACTTGGTGGTGAAGTCCCCAAAGGTGAGCACGCCGGAGCGCACCATGAAGTAGATGAATTCCTCCTGATAAGTCATACAATCGTCTCCCTTTCCCGTATCGGTGAAGTTTGGGAGATTATATCATTTTTTGCCGAGTGCGGCAAGAGGGTCTATCCGTAACTTTAAAACCGGAGCAGAAAATGCTTCAAGCCCCCGGCGCGAACCGGGGGCCTGCTCCTATTATCCTTGCTCCGCGCCGCCCTCAGCCGGGCGAAAGGCGGGCACCGCCTGGGGCTCGTCCACATAGCACACCGCCGCCGCAAGCGCGTCCTCCCCCACGGGGCGCAGCGTCGCGCCGCCCTGCTCCACCGTGAGGGACAGTCCCTCCCGGTCCGCCTGAAACACCACCGCGCCGGGGACGGGCCGGTCGGCCACCTCATAGCCCAGCCGCTCCAGCGCCAGGGTGAGGGCCGCCGGACCCAGGGCCACGGCCAAGCCGCCGGGGGCGCGCCGCTCCCCCACCCGGTTGGCCACCCAGGCGCAGTCCGCGCCGGCCATCAGGTCCCACTGACCCACCGCGCCCTCCGGTCCGTCTGTCTTCAGCTGCCGGTGAAAGCTGCGGCCCTGCCCGTCGGTGAGGTAAACCGCCACCTCGCCCTCCTCCTGCCGGATAAACAGCGTGGCGGGGAGGTGGTAGTACCGCCCCAGCCACGCTCCGCAGCCCGCGCAGCCGCCATCGTGGAATTTCACCTCTCCCCCTGCCAGCGCCGCGCCGCACCCTGCGGCCCGGGCCAGCGTTCGGGCCAGCTCCCCGCCGCCGCTGCCGATGGCCACCGCGCCCAGGGCCCCCAGCCGCAGGCCCAGCTCATACAGCTCCTGTCCCAGCTTCTCCGGACGTTCCATCCTGTGTACCTCCCGCTCCAGGGCTTTCGCCCGTTTGCCCGAAGTTTACCCCCTCCGAAGCGGAATTATACGTCTCCCACACCGTTTGCAGCAGGGCCTTGAACTCCTCCACCGCCCAGTCCGGCGAGAGCACCTCCACCCCCGCGCCCAGCCCGAACAGCCAGCCCCACAGCGGCGGACTCACCACCACCTCCAGGGCGGCAGTGAAGTGCTCCTCCCCGTCGGGCACCAAGGACACGTCCTGCCCAAAGCGGTCGATGACCACCCCCGCCAAAGAATTTTTGAACCGCAGCCGGAGCTGGCAGGGCTTGCCGGAGTACATTCCAAAGTGCCGGCGGGCATACCCCGCCGCCGTCCACTCCCCCTGCGGGGTGCCCTTCATGCCGGTGATGGTGATGTCCGCCATTTTGTCCACTCGGTAGTGGCGCAGCTCCTTTCTCAGCTCATCCCATCCCGCCAGGTAATAGTTCTCGCTGTCCCAAATCAGGCCGAACGGGGTCAAGCGGTACTTGCTCCCCTCCCGCCGGAACACTCGCTCCCGGTTCACATTGTACTCAAAATAACGGAAGGTGATCATCTTGTTGGCGGCGATGGCCCCGTGCAGCCGGTCCACATTGTAGAAAATGCTCTCGTTCATGGTTTTCACCCGCCGGTCCACATATACCTGCCGCTGGAGCTGCCGGGCCTGGTGGACACAGGTCAGCCCCTCCAGCTTGCGGATGAGGGCGTCGCTTTTCCGCTTGGTGAGAAAGCGGCTGGACTGCACTGCGTCCACCAGCAGCTTCAGCTCCGCCAGCTCAAAATCCCGCTGGCCGATGAACCAGCCGCCCCCCCGGCCCCGCTTGCTCTGCACGTCCAGGCCCAGCTCCCGTAGCTGCTCCATGTCATCGTACAGGCTCTTGCGCTCTGCGGACAGGCCCCAGCGCTCCAGCTCCTCCTGCATCTCCTGCCGGGAGATGGGATGCTCCTCATCGCTGCGCTCCAGCAGCAGCTTCGACAAAATAGGCAGCTTCCGCTTGTAATTGGCGCTCTTAGCCACTGCCACCGCCTCCTTTCCCAATTATCCTATCAGACACTCGGTCCCATATATGGGAATTATATCAGGGAATCCGTCACAGCGCAAGAAAAACCGCCCTGCCTTTTCTGGCAGGGCGGCTGCTGTCAGTCCGCGTTTGTGGCGCTTGAGACCTCCGGAGCCTCCCCTGCCTCCTTGCCGGGAAGCTCCTCCGGAGCCTGGGGGGCGTCCTGCTCAAACATGGCGAACAGGTCCTCCTCCAGCAGCACCGGCCGGCGGCGCTTCACCAGGGAGGTGAGGATGGGATAGAGCACAATGGCCACAAGCCCCCCCGAAAAGCCGTTATTGTAGAGATTCATCCCCTCCAGCGGCAGCCCGGCCTGGAGCACCACCGAGGAATGGAGCAGCCCGGCCAGCACCCCAAAGGGCCAGCCGAACACCCCGGCAAAGGGGGCCAGGGTGGTGCCGAACAGCCCCGCCAGCTGAAGGGAGCTGTTGTTCAAATCCACATGGTTCGTCAAGCTGCCCAACAGCACCCCCGCCATCACGGGGACGATATTGAACGCGTGCTTGCCATAGCCGGAGAAGCCGATGATGGTAAAAATCGCGCCGATGGTGGCCCCGTTTAAATCGCCGCCGGTGAGCACAATATAGAGGGTGGCAATCAGGCCGTTCACGCCCATGTTCACCAACACCGGGCCGGGGGTAAAGGTGCGCACATAGTCACTGGGCACCCGGCCGGAGGTGTGCAGCAGCGCCCAGTATTTTTTCAGCACCGTTTTCGTGTTCCGGGCCAGCCCTGCCGCGATGAGCAGCGCGCACAACACCACCAGCATCCCGCCCAGCAGGTGGTTGTTCCCGGTGGACCAGTAATGGGCGGACTGGGGCTCCAGTCCAAAGGCCTTGAAGGCGGGCACCAGCATCATGGCCAGCAGTCCGCAGGAAAAGCCCAGGCTGTACAGGTTCATGCCGTTTTGCACCCGGTGGGCGTGCTCCGCCACCGGCGGCATCAGAAAACCGATCAGCACGCCCATCAGCACACCCAGCCAGGGGCTGTACCGCAGGGCCATAAAGCTCACCACCGGGGACAGCGCGGTGGCCCGCAGGGCCAGGTTCACGTGGTGGGCAAAGGTCTCCTGCTTCAGCACCGCGTAGGCGGCGGTACCCACCAGGATGGGCCAGATGTTCACAATGTTCTTGCCGAACAGGGAAAAGCCCGCCATCAGCCCCAGTGTGACCAGCGTGGCGCCGTTGACGGGGTCGCCCACCAATCTGAGGATGAGCACACTGATCAGCGTCACCAGCCCTGCGTTCACAAAGGCGGCGCCCATGCCCGCAATGGCGATATAGTCGGTGATCAGCACGTCCTCGTGGGTGACGATGGTGCGCAAGCCTTGGAAAACGCCGGCGGGAGTGTCTTGAAAAAAGCCGAACAGCATCAGCGCCGCCCCGAACAGGGCGCTGGCGGGCAGCATGGCTTTGTTGGGGCGGTCGGCGGATTTCGGCATGGCGGACGGCTCCTTCCGGGCATTGTTTGGCATCTATGATACACGCTCCGCCGGTTTTTGTAAAGCCCATCGTGCAAAATTGACAAAATTTGCAGCGGTATGTGGAGCGGACTTAAAACCCCACCAGCGGTGCCTCGCCGTTGTCCTCCCCCGGCTCAATGGCGCGGATGACCACGTCATAGCTGTAGCTGTCATTCACCTGCACCGTCACCCGCTCCCCCGCCCGGCGGCCCAGCACCGCCCGCCCCACCGGGGACTCCTTGCTCACCCGGCCCTTGAGGGCGTCCTGCCGCATGGTGGTGACGATTTGGCAGGTGATCTCCTCGTCGTCCTCCTCCACATAGAGCGTCACTTTGTCGTACAGCCCCACTACGCCCTCGGCGGACTGCTCAGAAATCACCACCGCCGTTTTAATCATGTTTTCCAGATAGCGGCACCGGCTGTCATTCCGGTTCTTCTCCTTTTTCGCCGCCTTGTACTCAAAATTTTCGCTCAGGTCCCCAAAGGCCCGGGCCTCCTTCACCGCCTCGATGAGCTGGGGACGCAGCACGCCCCGCCGGTGCTCCAGCTCCTGGCGCATCAGCTCAATGTCCTTCCGGGTCAGTTCGTTGCGCATGGGATACTCCTCCTTTTCATTGGCAGCCTCCATTCTGCCCCCAACGGGAGAAATTGTCAAGCCCTCCCCATCCGACAAAAAAAGCTGTACTTTTTCATTGAAGTATGATATACTTCCTAAAATGGTATCTTCTCTCAAGAGGGGACAGCTTTTGAAGCATGGCATAATGCGCCGGATACGGCGCTTTTTAATTGATCAAATCAAAGAAAAGGAGTTATTATGGCAGAAAAACTGAAAATTATCTCTCTTGGCGGTCTCAACGAGATCGGCAAAAACCTCACCGTGTACGAGTATGGCGGCGACATCATCGTGGTGGACGTGGGCATGGGCTTCCCGGACAATGATATGTACGGCATCGACGTGGTCATCCCCGACTTCACCTACCTCATCCAGAACCGGGACCGCATTCGCGCCATCTTCATCACCCACGGCCACGAGGACCACATCGGGGCTATCCCCTACCTGATGCGGGACGTAAACGCCCCCATCTACGCCACCCGGATGTCCGCGGGCCTCATTCAGCTCAAGCTGGACGAGCACCGGCTGAGCGACAAGGTAAAGCTCATCACCTGCGAGGCGGGGGAGACGGTGAGAGCCGGCCGGTTCAGCGTGGAGTTCATCCACATCAACCACTCCATTGCAGACGCGGTGGCTTTCGCCATCCGCACCCCCATCGGCGTGTGCGTCCACACCGGCGACTTTAAAATCGACCCCACTCCCGTCCAGGGGGGCATGGCCGACCTGACCCGGCTGGGCGAGCTGGGCAACGAGGGCGTGCTGGCCCTGCTGTGCGACTCCACCAACGTGGAGCGCCCTGGCTTCACCAAGAGCGAGCGCAGCGTGGGCGCCTCCTTTGAGGCGCTGTTCCGCGGCTGTGAGGAGCGCATCATCGTCACCACCTTCGCCTCCAACATCGACCGCATCCAGCAGATCATCAACATCGCCGCCAAATACGGCAGGAAGGTGGCCGTCACCGGGCGGAGCATGGAGAACGCCATGCGGGTCTCCACCGAGCTGGGCTATATGCAGGTTCCCGCCGGAACTATGGTGGATGTGGCCCAGATCAAGGGCCTTCCCAAAAGCAAGGTGTGCGTCATCAGCACCGGCAGCCAGGGCGAGACCATGTCCGCCCTCACCCGCATGGCCTTCAACACCCACCGGCAGGTGGACATTCAGCCCGGCGACCGGGTGATCATCTCCGCCTCCGCCATCCCCGGCAACGAAGACTCGGTGGGCAATGTCATCAACGAGCTCTACCGCCGGGAGGCCGAGGTGGTCAACGAGCGGGAGCTGCCCCTGCACGTGTCCGGCCACGCCTGCCAGGACGAGCTGAAAATCATGCACGCCCTGGTGCGGCCCAAGTTCTTCATCCCTGTCCATGGAGAGCAGCGCCACCTGAAAACCCACGCCCGGCTGGCCCGGGACGTGATGGGCATGGATCCCCGAAATATCGTCATCAGCGACGTGGGCCGGGTGATCGAGCTGACCCAGAGCAGCGTAAAGCTCAACGGCACCGTTCCCTCGGGCAAGGTGTTTGTGGACGGCTACGGCGTAGGCGACGTGGGGGCGGTGGTCCTTCGGGACCGGCAGCATCTGGCCCAGGACGGCATGATCGTGGTGGTGGTGTCCATGTCCGGGGAGGACGGCTCGGTGATCTCCGGGCCGGACATCATCACAAGGGGCTTCGTGTACGTGAAGGAGTCCGAGGAGCTGATGGACGAGCTGCGCCAGGTGGCGGTGGACGTGCTGGACCGCTGCCAGGACCGGCACATCCGGGACTGGTCCACCATCAAGTCGGAGATGAAGGGCACCCTGTCCAACTACCTCTACAAAAAAACGAAACGCAACCCCATGATCCTGCCTGTAATTATGGAGGTGTGACGGAACGCCCCGGCTTGCGCCGGGGCGCCGTTTTTCTCCGCAGCCATGTTTCACGTGAAACATCCGTTTTTCTTTGCCCGTCATTCCTGCTTCACATGAAACATTCGTTTTGTGCTCAGCCGCCGCAGTCCAGGACAGCCGTGCCGCGCCTGCCCGCCACCGCTGCGCAACCTAAACTTGCCGGATTGCCAGCCGGATTTGGTGGACGCGGGGGCCGCGCCGGGTTACAATGGGGCTGTCCCCGGTCCCCGGTATCTGTTCGGCGCCGCCTCGCGTCAGGATGAATTGGAATGCCGGAACCAAAAAACGCCGGGGCCCGTGGCCCCGGCGTTCGTTTTCCCTTATTTCCGCTGATAGCGGTAATATCGAAAATCCCCCTCGTCCCTGATATGCGCAAAGCCCAGCTTCTCCAGGATGTGCTGGCTGCGGTTGTTTTTGCGCGCGGTGTCGGCGTTGACCGCCTCCATGCCCAAGACGTCAAAGGCGTACCGAAGGGCCAGCCGCTCCGCCTGCGTCCCATAGCCCCGGCCCTTTACCCCGTCGTTCTGCATATGGATGCTGAGGGTGCACTCCTTTTTCCCCCGGTCAATCCCCTTTAAGTGCAGCTCTCCCACCGGCGCGCCGTCCTTTAAAATGGCAAAGAGCACGCGGTCCGGCCCCTGCTTTGCGTCAAAATACCGGTCCACCCCGGCTTTATCGTAGCGGTAAGGCGAAAACAAGCTCATATCCATATAGATGGCCGGGTCGTTTTCCCAGCCCTGATACAGCTGATGGCACAGCTCCCGCGTCATGACACACAGCGATATCTCATCCATTGCCACCAGTCCTCCCCTGCGGTTGCCTGATTATATCATGCCGATCTCCCTTAGTCAACAGAACATCTCTGTACTTTTCCCCCGCGATCTGATATAATGTCTTTACTTGACGAAAAGGATTTGATACCCATGCTGACGCCGGAACAGGAACTGGAATTCTGCCGCCTCCGCCGGGAGGTCATCGGCTTAAACTATCAAACCCTCAACCCTGAGCAGCGAAAGGCCGTGCTGGCCACCGAGGGACCCCTGCTGCTGCTGGCGGGGGCGGGCTCGGGCAAGACCACGGTGCTCATCCACCGGGTGGCCAACCTCATCCGCTATGGCCGGGGGTCGGACTGCCTGGAGGTGCCGGAGTGGGTGACGGCGGACGACCTGGCCTTCCTGACCCAGTACGCCGCCCATCCCACCCCCGAGGGCCGGCTTCAGGCCGACCGGCTGTGCGCGGTGGACCCCGCCGCCCCCTGGACCATCATCGCCATCACCTTCACCAACAAGGCCGCCGGGGAGCTCAAAGCCCGGCTGGAGAAGATGCTGGGGGCATCCGCCCGGGACGTGTGGGCCTCCACCTTCCACTCCGCCTGCGTGCGCATCCTCCGCCGGGACATTGAGAAGCTGGGCTTCCCCTCCTCCTTCACCATCTACGACACCGACGACTCCGTCCGGGTGATGAAGGACTGCATCCGGGAGCTGAACGTGGACGACAAGCAATTTCCCCCCCGCTCGGTGCTGGGGACCATCTCCCGGGCCAAGGACAAGCTCCAGCTGGCGGCGGATTTTGAGCAGGAGTGCCAGCGCTCCGGCGACTTCCGCCTGCAAAAAATCGCGGCGCTGTACGCAGCCTATGAAAAACGGCTGTGGGAGGCGGGTGCGCTGGACTTTGACGACATCATCCTGCACACCGTCCGGCTGCTCCAAAAGCACGAAGACGTACGGACATATTATCAGAAAAAATTCCGCTACGTATTGATCGACGAGTACCAGGACACCAACAACCTGCAATACCTCCTCTCCTCCCTGCTGGCCGGGGGCCGGGAGAACATCTGCGTGGTGGGGGACGACGACCAGTCCATCTACCGCTTCCGGGGGGCCACCATCGAGAACATCCTCTCCTTTGAGGAGCAGTACCAGGGCTGCCGCACCATCCGGCTGGAGCAGAACTACCGCTCCACCAAAAACATTTTGGCGGCGGCCAACGCCGTCATCCGCCACAACCAGGGCCGCAAGGGCAAGGAGCTGTGGACCGCTGGGCAGGAGGGGGACAAGGTTCAGCTCTACACCGCCATGAACGAGCACGACGAGGCCCGTTTTGTCACCGAAGCGCTGATGGAGGACTATCGGGCGGGGAAACAGTGGAACAGCCACGCGGTCCTCTACCGGATGAACGCCCAGTCCAACCAGTTGGAGGTGGCCTTCAAGCGCAGCGGCATCCCCTACAAAGTCATCGGCGGCACCCGGTTCTTTGACCGGGCCGAGGTGAAGGATATGCTGGCCTACCTGTGCGCCGTCCATAACCACGGGGACGATTTGCGCCTCACCCGGATCATCAACAACCCGCCCCGGGGCATCGGCGGGACCACGCTGGAAAAGGCCCGCGCCGCCGCTGTCCGGGAAGGGCTGTCCCTGTGGGATGTAATCTCGGATGCAAAACGTTACCCCGAGCTGCAAAAGGCAGCGGGAAAGCTGGGCCAGTTTGCCGCCATGATATCCGAACTCTCCGCTCTGGCCCAGACCATGGACCTGCCCAGCTTCTATGAGGAGGTGGTGGTCCGCACCGGATACGCCGCCATGCTCCAGGCCAAAAACGACGTGGAGAGCCGCACCCGGCTGGAAAACGTGCGGGAGCTGCTCACCTCCATCAACGGCTACATGGAAAACGCCGAGGGGGAACCCTCCCTGGCGGGCTTTTTGGACGAGATCGCCCTGTACACCGACCTGGACAGCCACGACCCCAACGAGGACGCGGTGGTGATGATGACCATGCACTCCGCCAAGGGGCTGGAATTCCCCACCGTATTTGTGGTGGGCATGGAGGAGGGCATCTTCCCCGGCATCCGCTCCATCGGCGAGGCGGAGGAGATGGAGGAGGAGCGCCGGCTGTGCTACGTGGCCCTCACCCGGGCCAAGGAGCGGCTGTACCTCACCTGCGCGGGGCAGCGGATGCTGTTCGGCCGCACCAGCAACAACCGCCCCTCCCGGTTCGCCGGAGAGATTCCCGCCGAGCTGTTGGAACAGTCCGGCCGGTCCTACCTGGACCCCACCCCCACCGGCGGATACTGGGACGACTTCGACCAGACCCCCCAGGTGTCCACCTACCGGGAGCCCTACCGCCAGGCCGAGAGCCGCCCCGCCTATGGAGCCGGAGAGCGGCACTCTACCTACACCCCCGGACGGCCCCAGAAGGCCCCGGCCAAGCCCGCGTTTCGGCCCGCGGCGGCCGAACCCGGCCCCGCCCTGCCTGAATATCAAAAGGGAGATATGCTGGAGCACAAGGCCTTTGGCCAGGGGATGGTGCTGTCCACCCAAAAGGTGGGAGGCGACACCCTGCTGGAGATCGCCTTCGACGGCGTGGGCACCAAGCGGCTCATGCTGAAATTCACCGCACAGCTGATGAAAAAGCTTTGAGGAGGGGATATTTATGCGCATCGTGGTCAGCATTCTGGCAATTTTATTCGGCCTGCTCCACTTTATCGCAGGACTCACCCAGTTTAAGTCCCAGGACCCCGCCGTCCGGGGCAGCACGGTGATGATGGCCTGCGGCGGGATCGCCGTGGCCTGCGCCGCCATCTCCCACCTGGGCGGAGCGCATCCCATGGGCTGGGTGGACGCCTTGTCCGCCGTCCCCGGCGGGCTGCTGATATGTTCCGCAGCCTACCTCAACGGCAAACGGTCCGGCAATTTTCACCTATCCCACCACATCATCCGGGGCGGGATCGCCGTGCTGCTGGTTGTCGGCTTCATTCTTTGGTGACAGAAAAGCGGGAGAGCTTCCCCAGAAGCCCTCCCGCCTTATTTCGTTTCCGCCCAGCGCCCCGCCCCGCAACGGGCGGATACGACAACCCACCCGCCCGGCTGGAGGCGGGCATAAAGTTCTTTTTCGGCTCCCTTTTCTTTCAAGAAAAAGGAACGCTGTTTTCCTGCAAAATCCGCCGGGTGTTGTGGAAGAACAGGCGCTGAGCCCGCTCCAGCAGGTCGGCCAAGTCCCCCTTCATCCCCCGCCGCACCCACTCTAACAGCATTCCGATGAGCATAAACTGGTAGGAGCAGCACACAAATTCCAAGTCCTCCTCCGACGGGGTCAGCTCCCTCGCCGCATCCCGGATATAGGCCATGAACAGTTCGTGCGTGGCCTCAATCAAATATTCCTCCAGAGCGGCATGGCCCATACCGCTGTAAATGTGGCACACCATCCGCTGCCGAGCGGAGATATAGTCCACCAGCCGCCTCAGCCCCTCGCTGGCGTGCTCTCCCGGCTGGCGCTGGGCCAGCAGCAGGTCCATATCCCGCTGGAGCAGGGCCTTCAGCAGAGCATACACATCCCCATAGTGGTAATAAAAGGTATTGCGGCTGATGCCGCACTCCGCCGTTATGGCCTGCACAGTAATCTGCTCCATGGGGGCGTGCGCCAGCAGCCGGGCAAACGCCTCCATAATCGCTGTTTTGGTCAACTGGACCATGCTGCCCCCTCCTTGTCCGGAATCCGTTTATAGTCACCGCACTTCAAAAGAAGTAAATGACTTCTTTTGAAGTCTGCGGCGCAAATGCGCCGCAGGGGCCGCAAAGCGGCCTGCGGTGGACTTCAAAGTCAAAACACAGCCCATGAAATGGGCTGGCGGGCTTTGCCCGCCTTGAAAATCGGGTACCGATTTTCAAGTATTTTGACTCTACTCGTACAGCTTCCCCATATATAGAATCCGCGCCATGATGGAATACTCCACCCGGCTCCAGTCGACATCATTGTATTCGGACGTGGAAAAATCCTCCACCCAGGACTGCACCGCCTCCAGGTACTGGTCCACCGTCCGGTTCTCCCACTCCTGGGGGCTGGCGCGGAAGTCCGCGGCCAACTGGGCCAGAAAGGACAAAAAGTCCTCCTTGCAGGAAATTTCCTCGATTTTCGCCGCAATATCGTCCACCGTAGTTCCCCCTGTCCATTGATCTGCGTTCCGGCAAAAAACAGCGCCCCGCATAGCGGAGCGCTGTTTAACTGTCTTAATAGAACTTCTTGCGGTTCTTCCGGGCCGCCTCGCTCTTTTTACGGCGCTTGACGCTGGGGCTGTCGTAGAACTCACGCTTACGCACCTCGGCCAGCACGCCGGATTTGGCGCAGCTGCGCTTAAAACGCTTGAGTGCGTTTTCCAGAGACTCGCCTTCGCGGACATGAACTTCGGACATCTATATTTCCCTCCCTCCGAGGCGTCCGGTTTTTCCAGGACGCTTTAAGGGCCATCGACATGGCTTTAACAGGACTATTATATGTGAAAAACCGCCGCTTGTCAACCGCAAAATATGGGGGATTTTGCGGTTGACGCCGGCAAATGCTGTTACCGCCCCTTACTGGGGCTTGACGATGAGGTTCACCAGCCGGCCCATCACCACCACAGTGCGCACCAACTCCATGCCGTCGGTGAACTTCCGCACCTTGGGGTCGGCCTGGGCGGCGGCGATGATGGCCTCGTTGTCCGCGTCCGCCGGGACGACGATGTTGGAGCGCAGCTTTCCGTTCACCTGCACCGCCAGCTGGACGGTGTCCGTCGCCGTCTTGCTCTCGTCGTAAGCGGGCCAAGGCTGCTGGCACACAAAGCCCGTGCCGCCCAGCAGCTCCCACAGCTCCTCCGCCACATGGGGGGCGAAGGGAGAGAGCAGGGTAACGAGGGTTTTCATGTCCCCCTTGGAGCAGCCGTTCTTCTGGAAGTCGCCGACGAGCGTCATCATGGCGGCGATGGCGGTGTTGAACTTCATGGACTCGATGTCGTCCGCCACCTTCTTGATGGTCTTATGAATACCCGCCTCGTTGGCCTTGGTATACTCCAGGCTGTCCGAGCAGCTCTCCGCCAGATTCCACACCTTGTCCAGGAACCGCTTGCAGCCCTTGACGGCGTTGTCCGACCACACGGCGGCCTGCTCGAAATCGCCGATGAACATGGTGTACAGCCGCAGGGTGTCCGCGCCGTAGGCCGCCACGATGTCGTTGGGGTTTACCACGTTGCCCCGAGACTTGGACATCTTCTCGCCGCCCTCGCCCAGAATCATGCCGTGGCTGGTGCGCTTCCGATAGGGCTCCTTGGTGGGCACAACCCCGATGTCGTAGAGGAACTTGTGCCAGAACCGGGAGTAGAGCAGGTGGAGGGTGGTGTGCTCCATGCCGCCGTTGTACCAGTCCACCGGGGACCAGTAGTCCAGCGCCTCCTTGGAGGCCAGAGCCTTGTCGTTGTGGGGGTCCATATACCGCAGGAAGTACCAGGAGGACCCGGCCCACTGGGGCATGGTGTCCGTCTCCCGACGGGCGGGGTCGCCGCAGCAGGGGCAGACGGTCTTTACCCACTCCGTCATCTTGGACAGGGGGGACTCGCCGTCGTCGGTGGGCTCGTAGGACTCCACCTCGGGCAGGAGCAGGGGCAGCTCGCTCTCGGGCAGGGGCTGCCAGCCGCACTTGTCGCAGTACACCATGGGGATGGGCTCGCCCCAGTAGCGCTGGCGGGAGAACACCCAGTCCCGGAGTTTGTAATTTACCTTGGCCCGGCCGATGCCCTTCTCCTCCAGCCACTTGGTGACGGCGGGGATGGCGTCCCTCACGGTGAGGCCGTTGAGGAAGTCGGAGTTGACCATGATCCCGGTCTCGTCCTTGGCGGTGAAGGCGGCCTTCTGCACGTCCTCCCCGCCGGACACCACCTCGATGATCTCACAGCCGAACTTCTTGGCGAACTCCCAGTCCCGGTCGTCGTGGGCGGGGACGGCCATGATGGCCCCGGTGCCGTAGGTGGACAGCACATAGTCGGAGATGAAAATGGGGACCTCCCGGCCGTTGACGGGGTTCAGGCCCCGCACGCCGTCCAGCTTTACGCCGGTCTTCTCCTTGTTCAGCTCGGTGCGCTCCAGGTCGGACTTGGCGGCGGCGGCCTTCTGATAAGCCCGCACCTCATCCCCGTTGGCCAGCCTGTCCCCCTCCAGCCAGCTCTTCACCAGCTCGTGTTCCGGGGAGAGCACCATGTAGGTGGCGCCGAACAGGGTGTCGGGCCGGGTGGTGAACACAATGATGTCGTCCCCGGCGGTGGACTTAAAGGTGACCTCCGCGCCGGTGGAGCGGCCGATCCAGTTGCGCTGCTGAATCTTCACCCGCTCGATGAAGTCCACGTCGTCCAGATCATCGATGAGCCGCTGGGCGTACTGGGTGATCTTCAGCATCCACTGGGATTTCTCCTTGCGGACCACGGGGGCGCCGCACCGCTCGCAGACCCCCTCCACCACCTCCTCATTGGCCAGCACGCACTTGCAGGAGGTGCACCAGTTCACCGGCATGGTGGCCTTGTAGGCCAGCCCCTTCTTGAACAGCTGGAGGAAGATCCACTGGGTCCACCTGTAGTAATCGGGGTCGGTGGTGTCCACCACCCGGTCCCAGTCGAAGCCGTAGCCCAGCATCTTCAGCTGCCGGGTGAAGTTCTCGATGTTCTGCTTGGTGACGGCGGCGGGGTGGACGTGGTTTTTGATGGCGTAGTTCTCCGTGGGCAGGCCGAAGGCGTCAAAGCCGATGGGGTAGAGCACATTGTACCCGTCCATCCGCTTTTTCCGGGTGACGATGTCCATGGCGGTGAAGGGCCGGGGATGGCCCACGTGGAGCCCCTGGCCGGAGGGGTAGGGGAACTCGATGAGGCCGTAGAACTTGGGCTTATCGCTGTGGTCGGAGGCGGTGTAGACCTTGGCCTCCTCCCAGCGCTTCTGCCATTTGGGCTCAATGGCGGCGAAATCGTACTTCAAAGCAGACACTCCCTTGGGTGTTATTTGGTTTAAGTCAAAACATTATATAGGAAAACCGCCGGGATTGCAAGGCCCTGGCGGGAAAAAACGGGGCCGCCCGAAACCCTCGGACGGCCCCGCTCCATGTTGTCTGGTTACACCCGGTTCTTCTCCACCGCGCCGCCGGGCTTCTGCTCGCTGGTGGTCTCCGCCATGCCGCCGGCGTAATTGACGGCCTCGCTGATGGTGCGCTCCCCGGCCTGCTTGGCGTGCTTGCCCACCTCGGCCTTGGTCTTGGGGCTGCGCATGATGACGGCGGGGCCCTGGACGCAG
>ERZ808028.870-NODE-870-length-21198-cov-6.172530_pt1 | contig 21198 bp, 24 predicted proteins | sample MGYA00380184_ERZ808028 | MGnify/ENA primary metagenome ERZ808028 (study PRJEB31490, sample SAMN06133397) | mouse gut metagenome | isolation source: J8_1 | host: mice | place: China: Chengdu | collected 2015-05 ...
AAAAAATCCACTTCCTCCGGAATCTCTTCCGACCTGAATCTTATCTTCTCCATATATAAACTCCTAAAGAATATATCCCGCCGACGCTTTTATACATTCCCGGCTGCTGCGGCGTCCAGATATCCCTGCAATATAATAACAGCCGCAACCTTGTCAATATACTTCTTGCGGTCTTCCCTTCTCACATTATTCTCAATCAATGTCCGTTCCGCTTCTACAGTACTCAAACGCTCGTCCCACATCACGACCTCAAGATTCGTCCGCCTCTCAAGCATCTTCCCAAACTCCATGGATTGTTCCGCCCGATCCCCCATATCATTGTTCATATGCTTCGGAAGTCCAAGCACAATCCGCTCTACCCCGTACTCCTCAATTAATGCCTCGATACGCGCACAGGTCTTGCGAAGCTTGTTCTCCTCCTTACGGCAAATCGTTTCTATCCCCTGGGCAGTAATACCCAGAGCATCACTGATTGCTACGCCTACCGTCTTAGAGCCGTAGTCCAGTCCCATGATTCTCATAGATTATACCCATCTGTTGTGCTCAATATACGTCTTAAGCATCTCTTCTACCAGTTCGTCCCGCTCCATCTTCATGATCAGGCTTCTCGCTCCGTCGTAACTTGTGATATATGTCGGGTCCCCTGACATAATATACCCCACAATCTGGTTCACCGGATTATATCCTTTTTCACTTAATGCCCTGTACACAATCTCAAGTATATCTTTTGCTTGAATCTGTGGACCGCTTTCTACCTGAAAAAATTGTGTGCTGCTTAAATCTCTCATATACTCACGTCCTCCAAAAATACTTCAATGTTATTCTAACCTATTGACGGGAAAAATTCAATGAATTATTTGTAAACGGCTCTCAATTTCTACATTTACCAACTCATTAATCCTGTTTTCGGCTATTTTCTGTCCAACCTTCACATATTCTCTGGTGTGTCCCGTATGGTAACGCTCTCCTTCCACCAGAATTTCTTCCTCAATCAGAACCTCCTTGACTGTTCCAACTAACGCCTCCTCGTAAGCTTCCTGTTTCCTTCTGCTAAGATTAAGAAGCTCATTGCTTCTGAGGGTCTTTACATCCTCCGGCACCTGATTCTCCATGGAAGCCGCCTTTGTTCCCTCCCGCTTTGAATATTTAAACACATGAGTTTCGTAGAAATTGACTTTGTCGATAAAGGCTTTCGACTGGTCAAATTCTTTCTCCGTCTCACCTGGGAAGCCGACGATTACATCTGTTGTCAATGCGGGGCGGGTAAAATATTTCCTTAAAAGCACACATTTTTCATAGTATTCCTCAGAGGTGTAACGGCGGTTCATCCGCTTCAATGTATCATTACAGCCGCTTTGCAGGGACAGGTGGAAATGAGGGCATAGCTTCGGAAGTGTTGCAAGTGTTTTCACAAATTCTTCAGTTATGATTCTCGGCTCCAGGGAGCCTAAACGGATTCTTTGAATTCCCTTGATTTCGTGTACTGCTTCAATCAGATTTAACAGGCTGTCATTGGTATCCATACCATAAGAGCTTAGATGGATTCCAGTCAGCACCACCTCTTTATAGCCGTTATCCGCAAGCCTTTGTATTTCCTCAAGCACACTGCTCCTTCTTCGGCTTCTGACTCGTCCCCGAACATAAGGGATAATGCAGTAGGTACAGAACTGATTGCACCCATCCTGAACCTTCACATATGCGCGGGTGTGCTCCTTCGTCTGCTCAAGATGTAATTCTTCGTATTCATCTGTGTGGTTAATGTCAACCAATTCTCTCTTACGTTCCTTTTTGCAACCTTCATATGCTTCCAAAATCTCAATCAAATCCTTCTTCTGGTTATTCCCGACAACAATATCCACACATTCGTCCTGAACTCCATTCTTAGCCTGCACATAACAGCCACAGGCCACCACCACAGCTTCCGGATTCTTTTTTCTTGCCCTGTGCAGCATCTGCCTTGATTTGCGGTCTGCCATATTAGTGACTGTACATGTATTGATAATGTAAACGTCCGCTTTCTCTTTAAACGGTACAATCTCGTATCCATGCCGGACTAACGATTCCTGCATTGCTTCTGTCTCATATGCGTTTACTTTACATCCTAGATTATGTAATGCTGCTTTTTTCATGTTCATGCTGAATCCTTTCTATACATTAATGGACGAAGTCCACCTGCCCGAAGGGCATGTATTTCGGTGTGCCCTTGGGTATACATTTATGGACGAAGTCCACCTGCCCTCCAGGGCATGTATTTCGGTGTGCCCTTGGGTATACATTGTTGGACTATATCCACCTGCCCTCCAGGGTAACACTCTCTATGCAGACTGCCAGAAGCCCTCTGACAGAATACTTTATATCTTTGGCAAATTGTTCCTTGACTTTTCTATCACTTCCTCTTAAGATAGGTATAGAACACGAAAACATAAAAGGGAGGTTTTGTCCAATGAAAACAGTTCAGATTTCTTTGAATTCTATTGATAAGGTAAAGTCTTTTGTAAATGATATCACAAAATTTGACCATGATTTCGATCTTGTATCCGGAAGGTACGTGATTGACGCCAAGTCTATTATGGGAATTTTCAGCTTAGACCTTTCCAAGCCGATTGACTTGAATATTCATGCTGATACGGCTGAGATCGATACGATTCTCGATGCGCTTAAGGCTTATATCTGCGAGTAACCGTATTCTGAATATCCGTTTAGGTATTGGGGAACACGCGGGCAGGCTTATGAAAAAGCCCTGCCCTTTTTATTTAGCAAAGTAATGCTTACCCCTATTTCACCTCAATCATCTCCGCCGTCTCAAGGGCCGTCTTCATCAATTCATCAATCTTCTCACTCAGATGCTCCTCCGACCTGCGAATCACCTCTACATTAGGCTTTGTCACCGGATGCTTTGCCACAAAGATGGTACAGCAGTCCTCAAAAGGCTGGATAGACGTCTCATAAGTTCCGATTCTTTCCGCAATATTCACAATCTCCTGCTTGTCAAACCCAATGACGGGCCTATACACCGGCATAGTGCACACATCATTGGTAGCGGCAAGGCTCTGCATAGTCTGGCTCGCCACCTGGCCGATGCTCTCACCCGTAATCAACCCAAGGCACCCATCCTTCTTTGCAAAATACTCTGCAATGCGCATCATATACCGCCTCATAATAATCGTCAGTTCTTCATGAGGGCACTGGTCATAAATATACAACTGAATATCCGTAAAATTTACCACATGAAGTTTAATCGGCCCTGCATATCGGGACACAATCCTGGCCAAATCCACGACCTTCTGCTTGGCCCGCTCACTGGTATAGGGCGGCGCATGGAAATAAGTCGCCTCAATACCCACGCCCCTTTTGGAAATCATATAGCCCGCCACAGGGCTGTCAATCCCACCCGACAACAAAAGCATTGCCTTTCCGTTGGTCCCTACGGGCATTCCGCCTGCCCCTTTTATAATCCGAGAATAAACATAAATCTCGTTTCGTACCTCTACATTCAGCATCACGTCTGGATGGTGCACGTCCACCTTGGTCTCAGGAAATGCGTCAAGAATTGCCTCTCCCAGAGCACAGTTAATCTCCATGGAGGTCAGAGGGTAGGACTTCCTGGCGCGTCTGGCCTCCACCTTAAAGGTCAGGCGCTTATCTGGATATGCCTCGTCCATATATGCGACTATATCCTTCTTCAACTGTTCAAATCCTGCATCCTCCATGCGGACAACCGGACAGATTCCCACAATACCGAACACCCTTTTTAAGCGCTCTATTGTATCCTCATAATCATAGTCTCCCTCACAGTCCACATAGATTCTTGCCTGAGACTTATGGACTTCAAACTGCCCGTCCACGTCCTTCAGTGCGAACCGCACCTGTCTGACGAGCGCATCCTCAAACAGATAACGGTTCTTTCCTTTGATTCCTATCTCTCCGTATTTAATTAAAAAAGTATGATATCTCATCTTCTCTCTCTTCTCTCTTTTATTCATATATTTTTCTTAACGCCTGGTATATTTCCGAAGGTTCGGCACTATATTATAGAGGGTATCTAACGTATAGTCAATCTCCTCTGGCGTTGTAAATTCTGACATACTGAACCGCAAGGTAGCGTCTAAGAATTCCTGGCGTGCCCCGATTCCTTTCAGAACACCGCTGACCTGAGGATGATTCGACGAGCATGCCGAGCCGGAGGATACATAGATGCCTTTTTCCTCCAAGGCATGCAAAAGCACCTCGCTTCGGATTCCCGCAAACCCCACGCTGATAATATGAGGCGCGCTGGTTTCATCGTAAAGCCCGTGAATGGTAGTATCATCAATCTGGCTGACGCCCTTGATAAACTTTTGCTTCAGCCTCCTCATCCGCGCGATCTTCACATCCAAATCCTGGTAAATCATCTTCGCCGCAAGGGATATTCCCGCAATACCAGGAACATTTTCCGTACCTGAGCGAATATTCTTCTGCTGCTCTCCCCCGAATACAATAGGCTTAATCTTCACATTTTCACCTATATATAAGATTCCCGTACCCTTAGGCCCGTGAATCTTGTGGCCGCTGATAGAGCACAGGTCTACCTTAAGCTTCTTCGGGTAAATCCGGTACTTGCCGAAGCCCTGCACCGCGTCCACATGGAACAGGATATTCCGGTTATATGCCTTAACAATACCGGCCGCCTCCTGGATTGGCTGGACGGAGCCCACCTCATTGTTCACATACATAATTGACACAAGGATGGTATCCTCACACAATGCCTCTTTAAGCTCATCTAATTTCACCCTTCCGTAACGGTCCACCGGAAGATAGGTCACACGAAAGCCCTCCTCCTCCAGATGGCGCATGGTATTAATAATTGCCGGATGCTCGATAGCGGTGGTAATCAGATGCTTCCCTGCACGCTGGTTCGCCATGGCCACGCCCCGAAGAGCCAGGTTGTCGCTCTCCGTTCCGCCGGATGTAAAGACGATTTCCTTTGGCTGTACCTTCAGAAGCTTGGCAAACGTCTCTTTTGCTTCTTTTATATACTGCTCTGCCGCAACGCCTTTGGCATGCATGGAAGATGGATTTCCATAATCTTCACACATTACCTTTTTTACCAGTTCACCGACGCAGTCATAGGCGCGGGTTGTTGCGGAGTTGTCTAAATATATTTCTCCCATTCTTTCACTTCCTGATTTTTTATTTTCTTATTAACAGAATATGTGCTTTCTATGTGTTAGGTCACAAATCTATTCCTCCAAATGAAACATCAAAACAGACAGCATGGCAAGTCCCGCCGTCTCTGTCCTTAAAATTCTCCGCCCCAGAGTAACTGCCTTCGCCCCATATTCAAGAGCCAAATCCACTTCCTCCCTCTCAAAGCCTCCCTCCGGCCCGATAAAAATACCCACGGACTGTCCTGGCATAACAGAAGCTATGATTTCCTTTGTCTCCTTCATACCTTCTTTAAGCTCATAGGGAATCAGAAGCACATCCAGCCCCTTTGCCCAGGAAAGAGCCTCCGGATAAGACACCACCTTACCCACTTCGGGAATATAGCCCCTGCCCGCCTGCTTCGCCGCACTCCTGGCAATCTCCTGCCATCTCTCCGCCTTTTTTGCAGCCTTCTTTTCATCAAGCTTCACCACCGAACGCCTGGTACTTACCGGTATTACCTGGTACGCCCCTAATTCCACGGCCTTTTGCACAATCAACTCCATCTTGTCCTGCTTGGGAAGTCCCTGAAACAGATAGATTCTGGAGGATAATTCTGTATCCGACTCCATTTCTTCCAGAATCCGAAGAAGGGCTTTTCCTCCTTCATACTCCTCTACCCCACACAGATACTTCAAATTATTGCCGTCGCTTACCATAAGCTTCTCGCCGCAGCCCATCCGAAGCACATTCTTCATATGGTTCACATCAGAACCCTCAATCACAATCCTGTCTCCCTCCACCTGGGAAGGCGTCACAAAAAAATGCTGCATTAATTCTTCCTCGCTGTCACAGATACCCATTCCCCTTGATGGTTCACCTCCAGAACCTCAAGGCCCGCCGCTTCTAAAGCCTTAACCACAACCGCCTCCTTATTGTCTATAATCCCGCTGGTAATATAGACGCCGCCCTGCTTCATCTGGCGGACAATCACAGGAGTCAGGGGAATTAACACATCTGCAAGGATATTTGCAGCTACAATATCATACTTCTCATAACCGACTGCATCCTGTACCGCAGTATCATCAATGATATTTCCAATCATGACCTCATACTGCTCTTTTGAAATGCCGTTGACCTCCATATTCTCATGGGTAGCGTCAATGGCGCAAGGGTCCAAATCCGTTCCCACCGAGTACCCTGCGCCGAACTTTAACGCAAGCATCCCAAGAATCCCGCTTCCGCAGCCCACGTCCAGAATACGGGCGTCTTTTTTCACATATTTTTTCAACTGACGGATACATAACTGGGTCGTCTCATGGGTTCCTGTACCGAAGGCTGTTCCAGGATCAATATGGATAACCAGTTTATCCTCATCCTTCTCCTCTACCTTCTCCCAGGAGGGGATGACAAGGATATCGTCAATATAAAACTGATGAAAATACTGCTTCCAGTTATTCACCCAGTCCACATCCTCTGTCTGGGATTCCTCGATGGTACACTCGCCCACATCCAGATAAGCGCGCATTTCCCGAAGCTCCTTTTGCACGTTCATCAGAATACTTCCCTTATCATCTTCTTCCCCCAGATAAAATGTCAGATACGCCTTGCCGTCATCCTCTGGCAAGTCCGGCAGGATGTCCACAAACATCTGCTCTTTATCCTCCTTGGTCAGAGGCACCCTGTCCTCAATCTGCACACCCTGGATTCCCAAATCCATGAGCATACTGCTGACAATATCCTCCGCCTCTGTCGTCGTCGTCAGCCGAAACTGATTCCATCTCATAACCCTTCTCCTCTCCTAAAAACTCAACTCTTTTTGCCAAGCCCTCTTATCCTCAAACCAAAGCAGAAACATCACCCTGCAAGCTTCAAAATTCCCAGATGCTCAAGCAGAATCTTAAGCCCCATCAAAATCAAAATAATTCCACCCAAAAGCTCTGCCTTTGCCTGATACTTTGTCCCAAATATATTGCCTATTTTAACACCTGCCACGGATAAAGTAAACGTTATAACGCCAATAAAACAGACAGCCGGAACAATATTTACCTTAAGGAAGGCAAACGTCACCCCGATCGCCAGGGCATCAATACTGGTAGCCACCGCAAGCCCAAGCATGGTTCTTATATCTAAAGCCTCGTCCGCCTCCTGGCAGCAATCCCCTGATGCAAATGCCTCCCGCACCATATTTCCGCCTATAATCCCCAAAAGGATAAATGCAATCCAGTGGTCAACGGACGTAATCACATCCCGAAACTGTACGCCCAGGAAATACCCTATAAGGGGCATCCCTGCCTGGAATACCCCAAAATACGCCCCCACCAGGGAAGCCTTCCTCCACGTACATTTCTTCATTGACAGCCCCTTACAGACGGACACGGCAAACGCATCCATCGAAAGCCCGACTGCAATCAAAAACAGCTCTATGATTCCCATGAAAGCTTAACCCCTTTCTTTTGTAAAATCTAAACTAATCCCATTTCTGCTTGGCCCATCCGGCAATCCGCCAAAAATCCAGCACTAACTCCCCGCCAAAGATATTGATTGGAATCTGGGCGTTAATGGGATAAATGGCAACCTCCCCCTCACCCTCCAGAAAATATACCAGCACCTTTTGGGTATAGGGGTCCACAATCCAGTATTCCCGCACCTTTGCCTGCTCATATTTGGCCAGCTTGACGATATAGTCCCGCCGCTTGGTCCCAGGAGAAACCACCTCCAGCACAAAATCCGGCGCACCCATAATATTTTGCCTGACAATCTTCTTTGGGTCACAGACAATTACCACATCCGGCTGAATCATGGTCTTTTCGTCGCTGTCTAACTGAACGTCCACAGGGGAGATAAAAGGCGTACACGTTCCGTCACGTTCTATGATATGGTTCGCAATCTGCCGGTGAACCTCTGCAGCCATCAACTGGTGAAAGGTGGTGGGCGCCGCCATATCATAAAAATATCCGTCAATCAGCTCGACCCTTACGTCGTCTGGAAGGCTCCGGTAATCCTCAATGGTATATGAGCCTGGCTTACGCTTCACCCCATAGGCAGCAGACGCTTCCTTGACCACCATTTTATCCCGAAAAGCATTTTCCAGCTCATTCCACACCCTGTAATCTACATTTCCCCCATTACCTTCAAATATCTTCTGTACGGTTTCCTCAGGGATACCGGATAACTCTGCAATCTGAAAATATGTATATCCCCACTCCTGTTTCCTGCGTTTCATTTCCTGAATCGTCATAACTCTTACCTCCTGGCGCCTGCCTTTTATACTCCAAGTCTATGTATTACATTTCAAATACCGCCTTTTTAGCATTCTCTAAAAGCTTCTTTGCTTCATCCTCTGTAAGTCCATATTCCTGTGAAAGCAATGCAAATTCTTTCCCGACCCAGGTATCTGATACCGTCATGTTATCGCTGTTCACCGTCACCTTTATCCCGCGGTTTAAATACTCCCGAAGGGGATACTCCGAAAGACTTGTGACCGCCTTTGTCTGTAAATTGCTGGTAGGGCACATCTCCAATACGCAGCCTCTTTTGGCAAGCTCATCCATCAGCCTATGGTCCTTGACCGCGCATACTCCGTGGCCAATCCTTAAAGCGCCCATGTGAAGCGCCTTCCATATACTCTCCGGCCCGTCCGCTTCTCCTGCATGGATGGTAAAGGGCACCTTAAGACTTCTGGCAAGACGAAACTCCTCCTCATAATCCCTGGTGGGATACAAGGCTTCCGCGCCTGCCAGGTCAACCGCCACTACGCCTTTGCCAAGGAAATGGGCCGCTGTCTGCACAGTCTCCATGTTGGCCTCATGAACCTCCTCTCCCCGCATACAGCAAAGGATTGCCTTAAGGCGGATGTTGCTTTCCTTAGCTGCCCTGTTAAGCCCTGAAAGCACCGCCTTAACTGCCTCTGCCTGTGTCAACCCTCTCTGCCTGTGAAGCTGGGGCGCAAAACGGATTTCTCCATAGCAAAGACCTTTTTGTGACAGCTCTATTCCAAGCTCATAAGCCGCCAGACTAAGGTTTTTATTGCTCTGTAAAACTGCCAGCGGCAGGTCAAAGCATTTCAGATATTCATTAAGGCTCTCACAATCCCTTTTTGCAGTAAGAAAGGGACGAAGCCCCTGCGGGGTGTCCGCCGGAAGCTCTATATCATCTCTTTGCGCCAGCTTAAGAAGCGTTTCTGCCGACAAGGAGCCGTCCAGATGGAGATGTAAGTCTATCTTACCGTACTCCTCCATTCTCATATCAGCTTCTCCCACTCCTTCTCTCGAAATCCTGTGACCACTGTGTTATCTGTCACCAGAATCGGACGCTTCACCAGCATACCGTCTGTGGCCAGCAGTTCGTACTGCTCCTCCTCAGTCATATCGGGCAGCTTGTCCTTTAACTGCATCTCCCGATAAATCATACCGCTGGTATTAAAAAACTTCTTCAAAGGCATCCCGCTTTTCTGATGCCAGTTCTTTAATTCCTCTTTGGTGGGATTCTTCTCCTTAATGTCCCGTTCCTCAAACGTTACCCCCTTTTCCTTAAGCCATTTCTTCGCCTTCTGGCATGTGCTGCACTTCGGATAATGTACCAATAACATATTTTCTTCCTCCTTCAATTCATCTATTTGATTCCTGTATTCAATTCCTGCTCAACCTCATCCAATTCCTTTAGGATTTCCTCCTGCTGCGCCCCGAACAACAGCTTCTTATTATAACGATTGTACTGTTCGCAGTCATTGTCCTTCAAAAATTGAACGCTGTAATAGTTTGTATTTAATTCCGTCACAAAGGCCACCATCTCCTGACTGTCCCCAAAGGCTTCCTCCATAAAATCAAAGGCACTCTGAAGCGCGCCTAAGGTATCTTCTACCCTCTTCTCACGAAGTTCAGTCTCCTGTCCAAACATTTCTTTAGTACGGGCAAATGCTTCCTCCCCTGATAAATATTCCTTTTTCTGAACCTGAAGATATTCTTCCAGAGTACATAAGACTTTTCGCCAAATCCCATCCTCCGTCCTGTTAAGCTGCTCGGCTTTCCGAAGCCCGGCGTATTTCTCTGACACCTCCCCAAGCGCCTGATTTAAGTCCATGCACTCCTTATATCGAAGCAGTTCTTCATAGAGCAAGGTCACAAATCGTTCTTCTGTAAACCAATCCTTAAACATTCCTCCAAGCTTACCAATCAGCATACTCACAACGCTTAAGCGCTCGTCAAAAGCGGCGTATCGAACCTTTTCTATGGTCTCCTTTGTGTACTTGCCCTCCACAATCCGTTCAAGCCCGTAGTCCCGTTTATATTTATCATATAATTCCAGATAATTGGCAAAATCCTTCGCAATCTTCCAGTGCTGGATATACTGATGGACCACCTCTCGGTCCGCCTGTTTACCCAAGACCTCACAGGCTTTTAAGAATTCCGACAAATCCTCCCAGCCGCGGGCAGTCGCAAATACCTTCCCGTCCACAGTCGTCTCAATCCGGTAGAAATAATCCCGCCGAAGCTCAAGGTACGCCATGACTGCAGGATGAATTTCCACCTGATAGGCATACTCCTTCCATACCTCATAGTTTTCCTCCACGTCAATTTTACGGATTCTGTCAAGGGTCACGATATCAAAATCCCGCACAGACTTATTATACTCCGGCGGATTGCCCGCCGCCACAATGACCCACCCCTTAGGCACCTCCTGGTTGCCAAAGGTCTTGCATTGAAGAAACTGAAGCATAGTTGGGGCAAGCGTCTCGGAGACACAGTTAATCTCGTCGATAAACAGGATTCCCTCTTTGATTCCCGTTGTCTCAATCTTCTCATAGACGGACGCAATAATCTCGCTCATAGTATATTCAGTGGCTGAATACCTACTGCCGCCATAGATTTTCTCACGGATAAAAGGCAGGCCAACGGCGCTCTGCCTGGTGTGGTGGGTAATGGTATAAGCCACCAGCCCAATCTTACATTCCTTGGCAATCTGGCTCATAATCTGGGTCTTTCCAATGCCAGGAGGCCCCATCAGAAGAATAGGCCGCTGCCGGATGGAAGGAATTTTATAGCCTCCGTCCTCATTTTTCAGCAAATATGCTTCGATCGAATCCTTTATCTCCTGTTTCGCACGCTTGATATTCATACTGAATCTCCTTTTTTGTACACCTTTATTTTACCAGCTCATCCTCTGAAAGAATCAGCTTCATGGCCCACGGCGGCACGTCCACATCCTCATAGTCATCCTTAAGAAACACAAACGCCGTCTCAAAGGGAGGCATCTTTGCAGGATACGCCCCTTTTCCGTCGGTAAAATAGATTAGTCCCTTCAACTGCCCGAAGGCATGGCAATGCATCAACTCCTCCACGTATTCAAACGCCGGCCCAAAATCTGTACCGCCCTCACCCTTAAGTTCTAAGTCCTCCATATATTCCTTAAGCTCCTCCTCACTGGTAATCACCTGGTCAGTCTGCACCTGGTCGTCACATTGGATGATATGAATATTCACCCTCCTGAAAAAACTGTTACTTTCACTGAGCACACTATAAGTCTCCTCCAAAAACTTCCGCACCAGCTCGCCAGAGCAGGACATAGAGGTATCGATTACCACCGCAAATTCCTCCACCTTTCTGGTTTCCTTCCATTCAAGAGGCTCGACCAGGGGCATATTGCCATACAATGAAAGCCCGTAGGTATAGAACACATAGTCAAAAGAATCCTCGTCTACTGCCGTTTCCTCCCGCAGTACCGAGAACTTCCTTAAAAACTGCCGGTAATCAAACCGTTCCCGATTCTCCACCCGAAGCTTTCCAATCAAATCTCCTGTCCCCGACGACATTTCCTTTGAAAATGTCTCCATCTCCGTCTCCATCCGCTGGCTTACGTCCTGCCACCGGTTCTCAATCTCCTGCTGCTTCTTTTGTTCATCCTCCTTGGGCCAATAACTGTGGTCGTCCACCCTGAATTCTGCCTCCAGTCGAAAAAGCTCATCCTCTGACAACGCCCACCCGTCCAGTACGCCATATACCTTCTCTGACGCCAAAACCTTAAGCTCTCCTGATAGCCTCCGATAAGTTTCCCGCCGAAGCAGAGAACGGCTCTTAAGGATACAGCGGTGCTGCATATCGTCAATTATGGATTCCGCGGCAATGTCGCAGGCAAGGGAATAAAGACGCTCCTTTCGCCCCTTTCTCCTGGTAATGTGGTGGAAAATTCCATGGAGAACCAGATGAAGATAGATCCGGTTCACCATCACCCTATTTTCTCGGTAAAGTCCGCCCAGGTATTGGGGATGGAAGTACAGAAAAAGCCCGTCCGTCCCAAGCCCTTCTGCCCCCACATCCATCACAAAGGCAAGGCTTGAAAGAGCTACATCCAGAAAACGCATTTTCAGATACAGCTCATTGCGCGACACTGTGAGAATCCTCCTGCCGACTGCTTCCAATTTTTCTCCTGCTGCCATGCCGTTCTCCATGCTTCACCTTCCTCTACAACTCAAACTTTTTTCGCTCTCTTGGAAACTTCTTATGCTTCTCATCCATCAGAACACTTAAAATCTCCGTTTCCTTACGTTCTGCCGCCGCGCTGATTCCATAGTTAAGGGCCGCCTCTGTCCAGTATCCTCCTGCACCAAGAAAACGAAGTCCCTCCACATCCTCCTGCCCAATGAAATAATCCACCGCAGCTTCCAAATGCTCTCTCACATAAGACTCGTAGCCTTCCCGCGCTTCTAGCGTCAGCCGAAAGGGATAACGCAGGCGGTTAAGAGCCAGCTCTGCCACAATCTTAGGCTTCTCCCGCACCACTGTATGGAAGAAAAGCTCGTCGTATTTCTTAAAATCCAGCTTTCTGTCATAAAAACATTGACGATAGTAGCCGCCAGCCCCGTGGTGTTGGGTAAACAGAATTCTGGCCGGCGTATTCTCCACCGCCTCCTCATAATGCTCTGGAAATAAAAGGGACGCCATTCCCTCCTCAGAATAAAAAAGCTTCACCCGAATGGCAAAACGCATCTCGTCCAGAATAGATTTCAGACAGCTTCTCTCTCCTCTTTGAAAATGAAGCTCAACCTCTGACAGATTACAGCCGGTAAACGCCCCGCCGCCAATCTCAAGAAGACTGTCTGTCAATACCAGCTTCTTTAGATTCCTACAGCGGTAAAATGCATACCTGCCAATCTCTGTCACCTGGGACGGCAATCGTATCTCCGTCACCATACTGCCGCCAATCCTGACACTCTCGCTCTTGGAAAAACCTTGTCCGGTTTTCAATACCAGAGACTCCTCCTCCTGCTGGTTCTCGGCAAATGTATAGTCCCCAATTCCATTTACCCTGATTCCTTCAATCTCATCCGGAAGCGCTACCCCTCCGTCCATACCGTAACATCCTGTAATCAGGATGCCTTTTTCTGTTTTCTGATAATGAATCTCCGGACAGATCTGTCCCTGGTCTTTTTCTATCATTGCCATTCTTTATCAGTAATATCCTCTCCACATATTTAAATACATCTGAATATTCGTCCGCACATAAAGCCACAATATTTCAAAAAGTCTCTGCTTCTTCAGATTTTTAGCGGCAGCCATCACATAAGGAACCCCTTTGGACCTGGTATAATGGTCTGCCTTTCTCAGATGCCATCCACTGGTCACCACAACGCAGTCATGGAAATTGCAGTTCTGCATCATCCGGCAGGAATACAGCATGTTGTGATAGGTGCTGACCGCCTGCTTCTCCTCCAAAATGTACTCAGCAGGCACTCCAAGCTCTATGGCATACCGCTTCATGGCCTCTGCCTCCACAAAATCACTGTGAACCGCCGCACCCGACATAATCAGATACTTTACCTTCTTCTCCTTCCAAAGCTCTACGCCCTTCTCAACCCTTGCCTTCAGCGTGTCGGACGGCTCGCCGTCCTCCTTCACCCGACAGCCGCAGACGATAGCGCAGTCATAGCTGTCCTGGTCCCACCGCTTTTTGGGTGAACGGAAGATGACACAGAACAAAAATATATGGGCCGCCAGGAATCCAGCCGCCATCCATTTGATTTTCTCCTTTGTTTCCTTCATTATTTTACCTCCGCAACTTCTTTTTTTCGGATACGGGCAATTAATTTGCTTCACATTATTATTTTTATCATATCATGATTTATTATAAATAGCCATACACTTTACACACTCTTTTCACATACATTCCAAGGAAATGCATATACATACTATAACAAACTTAAATGGAGTATCTATGTCATCCTTTCACAAATACCTCAAACCATTCGCAATTACTCTGCTTTTCGTTTTATCTTATTTCGCCGGACGCTTGGTTGCCATTCACTTCTCTCCCGAAGCCTCCTCTCCCTCCGGCTCTCAAACCATTTCTTCCAAAATCATACCAGCCGCAGAAAACTGGGGCCTTAGTTTTCAGGAGGAGGGCAAGACTCCGGTTGGCAACGCAACCTTTGATGAGCTAAAGCAATATGATACCTACTACGCAGAGAATACGGAGGAGAAAAAAATCTATCTGACCTTTGACTGCGGATACGAAAACGGAAATACTGAGCCAATTCTGGACGCTTTAAAGAAGCATAAAGCACAAGCTACTTTTTTCGTTGTGGGAAACTTCATTTCCACAAGTCCAGAACTGGTGAAGCGGATGCACGAGGAAGGGCATATTGTAGGCAACCACACCTATCACCATCCCGATATGTCACAGATTTCCACGAAGGAAGCCTTTGAAAAAGAGCTGAAGGATGTGGAAAGTCTCTACAAAGAGATTACGGGAAAGGAAATGGTCAAATATTACCGGCCCCCTCAGGGGAAATACAGCACCGATAATCTTAAGATGGCTAAGGATATGGGATATCACACCTTCTTCTGGAGTCTTGCCTATGTTGACTGGTATCAGGACGACCAGCCCTCCCACGACGAGGCTTTTGACAAGCTGCTTGGACGTATCCATCCTGGCGCCATTGTTCTTTTACATAGCACCTCCAGCACCAACGCCGAGATTTTGGATGAATTGTTAGGAAAATGGGAGGACATGGGATATACCTTCCATTCCCTGGATGAGCTGACTCAAAAAAAGAGGTAAATAAAATTTAAGATATTCTCATTGAACGGCTGTATTTCCTGATATAAAAAACCGATTTCGCGGGGCATAACAGGATTAGATAAGGGTATTTCCATCAGACAGCCTGATTTTAACTCATACTCTACAAATTGCCTTACAACGCAGGATATCCCTATCCCCATTTTTGCAAATTCAATCAGCATGTCCATCTCATTTACCTCAAGGATATGCAGGGGCATAATATTATTTTTTGCATAGTAAGCGTTAATATGCTTTCGAGATACATTATCTTGATTAAGAAGCATAATGTTCGCATATTGAAAAATCTCATCATTTTTACAGCTCCATTTTTCTCTATAAGCAGGGGTGCAGACAAAAATATACTCAATCATTCCCATGGGATGATAGACATACTTCCCAAGGCTTTGTGGTTTCACTACCAAAGCCAAGTCAACGCTGCACTCCTTGAGCATCACCTGGGCTTCTGCCGAGGACGTACAGGTAATCGCCAGCTCTGTGTCCGGATATTGTTTTATATATTCCTTTAGATAAGGCATAAGGAAATGTTTGCATAGTACATTGCTGGTGGCAATCCTCAGATATCCCGTATAAAAGGGAAACCTAAGACTTTTCTCCGTATCCGTAAGCATATGAAGGGCCTTCTTCACACTGTCGTATAATAATCTTCCCTTTTCTGTCAGCTCTACTCCCTTTGACCTTCTGATAAAAAGTGTGGTGTTAAGGTTTTCCTCAAGCTTTTTTATGGTAATACTGACTGCCGGCTGGGAAATGTAGAGGGAAGCCGCTGCCTTGGATATGCTTTTATGTTCTGCAACGGAAAGAAAAATTTTGTATCTTGTAAGATTTTCAAATGTATCCATAGACCCTCCATATAAATATAACTTATATATTTTATAAAAACCATATATTTGAATTATATCATGACAGGAGGTATAATTCTACAAACAATTAATATAACAGGAGGTTTTACATGGGTACATTTGAATTCGACGGAGAAAAATACAAATCCGCTTCCAAACATCAAAAAGAGTGGGGGAACGATCTGATTTCAGAATTTTCGTTCAAGGGAAATGAAACCGTATTGGATCTTGGGTGCGGGGACGGTGTCCTAACTGAGCAATTAGCCTTGCTGGTGCCCCAGGGAAAAGCGCTGGGGATAGACGCTTCTATTCAGATGATTGAAACGGCAGAACAGATTTGCAGAAGCAATCTTACATTTGCACATATGGATATAAATAAGCTGAATTTTGAGAATGAATTTGACCTTATTTTTTCCAATGCAGCCTTACATTGGGTGAAGGACCATAAACAGCTTTTGAAAAATGCTTACAAAGCCTTAAAAGCCCATGGGAAAATATTGTGGGACTTTGGCGGATTGGGAAATTGTGCTACCTTTATCGACATAATCCAAAGAAAAATATTAGATGAGCAATATTCTAAATATTTTACAGATTACGAATGGCCCTGGTTTTTGCCGTCCAAAGAACAGTATACAGAATTCATTTCTACGGTTGGCTTTTCCTCCTGCACAATTAGATATTTAAACCAAGACAGACATTTTTCTAACGCTTCTGATATCGTTGGATGGGTTGACCAACCCTGTCTGGTGCCGTTTATCAAATATATCCCGCAGAAGCTAAAAGAAACCTTCCGCCAAGAGGTCATAGAAGAAATGTTAAAAAAGACACGACAGCCAGACGGTACTTATTTTGAAATTTTTCGCAGAATCAGAATATGCGCACAAAAATAGGAGGACCTAAAACCATGGAAAAAATTGATTTATCTACTTGGGAACGAGCATTACATTATCAAATTTTCAGAAATTACCTAAATCCCCAATATTGCGTTACCTTTGAACTGGAAGTTACCCATTTTCTGGAGGTAATCAAACAACAGGACTATTCCTTCACCTTTTCATTTGTATTTGCAGTTTCTAAGTGTGCTAATCAGATTAAAGAATTCCGTTATCGTTTTGTTGACGGACAACCAGTGCTGTTTGATAGAATCAACACAGCTTTTACCTATCTGAACAAAGATACCAAGCTTTTTAAGGTTGTGAACGTGGAAATGAGAGAGACGCTGGAAGAATATGTGAAGCTTGCGTCTGAAAAAGAACAGGCTCAAAAGGAATACTTTACAGCGCCGTTAGGCAATAATGTGTTCCAGTTTTCTGCCTTTCCGTGGGTTGCGTATACTCATATTTCCCATACAGACTCCGGAAATAAAGACAATGCGACACCGCTGTTTGACTGGGGCAAGTATGAGCAAAAGGACGGAAAAATCATGCTTCCGTTTTCGGTTCAGGTTCATCATTCTTTTGTGGACGGGGTGCATATTGGTATATTGGCAGAGGCTTTACAGCATTATCTGGATACGCTTTAAAATCGCCCCCTCTATTCGGTAATGCCGAATGGGACTGTGTCAGAGGGCACAAGCGATACACTTCCTTCTTTCAAAAATAATGGAAACTCTTTCGGTCAGAAATTGGCCTGCGAACTGTCTGATTCGTAAGACCAATTTCTAACCGGATAAACCCACACAGGCTCGCCAATAACTGACCGAAGCCTTTATTTTCTCTCTGGCATCCGAAAGTCTGCAAGCGCCCTGTTCAGATAATCATTAAACGGCTTCATAATCTGAAAAATCCTGACTGCGTGGTGTAAAAATGCTTCCCCGTCTCCAAATTCAGCGTCGGCAACCGGATATTCCAGATACCAGCTCTTAAATTTCAAGAATTCTGCCTGGGGATGCTCCCTGTCATACCCCGCGGGAACTCTCTTAAGCGCCGTTCCCTTCACGGTAAAATACTTCTGGAAATCAGGATTACCAAGAATCTCCTCCCACTCTCTGCCGTTGGCCGCAATATAGTCCCGCACCATTGCTGTGGCATCCTTAAACATATCCGCAAACAACCCGCCGCCTAAAAATGACTGTCCATCCGGTTTAATCATCAGATAATATCCCACCGGAACCGGCAGCTTTCCTTTGGAGGAAATGTGAGCGCGGAACGCCGGATTATAAGGCGATTTATCATTACTAAACCGTGTATCCCTCACCAGCTTGAAGGTCAGGTCTTTTGGTTGATTGTGGAGAATACTGCTGTCAAACTCTCCAAGCTTCATAATAAGCTCATGCAGCAGTAACTCAAACTCTGCATTGGCCTCCTTATATTCCGTCTTATGTGCATGATACCACTCACGCTCATTATGATTACTCAAATCTGTAAGATAATTCAAAATCAACTGTGTATTCATCTTTCTTCCCCCTTAAGCATTTGTCACCACGGAATATGACGTACCGTCCAGAAAATCTTCAATAAATTTTTTCAGACTCTCCGGCGGCTGGTAAGTCTTACAAAAAGAAAATGTCTGTGACAAATCGTCAATTTCCTCCATAGCATCTTTTACCTCCATTGCAGTCTGATCTAAGACAGACGCCGATGTGAAGCTTAACTGCTTCGGCATAAGCCTGTGGCTTTGGATTGCATAGTTTACCCGTTCCTTACATCTGCATTTACCCTGTCCATATTCACCACAGTATTCAGAGAGGAAATCCGCCATCCTTCGCCGTACTCTTACCAAACGCTGTCTGTATGCCTCCGGAGTAATCCCCAGAATATCGCCAGCAATCCGGCTGTCAATTTTGAACATTGTACCTAAAATGAAAATGCACCGACTCTCGGCGTCAAGACATTGCAGCATTACATTCGTACATGACAGCTTCAACTCCTCTGCCAGAATGGATTTCTCCACATCCTGAGTCAAATCCGGAACGTTGTGGATGTCCGCATTTTTAATATCGTCTCCATAAAATTCAAAGCTTAGAGGAAACTTCCCAAACATGTGCTTCTTGTAGTCTTTGAGGTGGTTTGCCGCAATGCTGAATACCCAGGTAGAGAAGGCGCTTTCTCCTTTGTAGGATGACAGGTGGGTCATGACCTTTAAAAGTATATCCTGGGACGCATCCTCAGCGTCAGGAAATGTTCCCAACATTCGCAGAGAAAGGTTAAAGACCAAATCCTGCACACTTGACAGTACCGTCTCAAGAGATTTCTTATCTCCTGCCACAGCCTTTTCAACCAATGCCAATAATTCTTCATTTGTTGATTTACTCATAATCTCCTCTTTTCCGGAGCACCTATATTTTCATGCGGAACAATGTAGCAAAAACCCCTGATGTGCTCCTAATCAGAGTATTCCCTTTCATATACCCTTCTACCAGCGAGAATATGAAGTATACTTCCATCGGACAGTGTCTGCCAGCCTCAAAGCTGCATACATTACGGGATGTCCTTGGATATACCATACTACGACTGTCCTGTGAGTATATATGATTAGACATAAAATTTCCACCTGTGTGACAGAAAAACTTTATTTTTTTACTAATTCCATCACAAAAAGACCACCTTATAAAAGCTGGCTTCAAAAACATATGTTCTCTATACTTTTTTTATGCAGCCCCAATAATTTTCATTTGATTTCTCGGATGCCGCATTTTCAGAATCTCCGCCTGCTTTTTCGCCGCAACATGAATATAAATCTGAGTAGTTTTAATGGAGCTATGGCCAAGAATCTGCTGTACACAGCTCACATCTACTCCCTCCTCGATTAAATATGTGGCAAATGAATGTCGAAACATGTGGGGAGTAATATTTCTGGTAATTCCTGCCAATTTTGTGTACTTTTTCAGCATCATCCGGATGGATTGCTCGGTAAAACGTTTTCCTCTACAATTCACAAAAAAATATCCACTTTCTTTTATTACTTTCTTGTTGAGCTGGTAGTATTTTTTCAATAACCTTAAGATGGATTCCTCGCTGATTTGTACATATCTTTCCTTGTCCCCTTTTCCCATAATGCGAATAACGCCTGAATCAATGTCGATACAGTCGGCTTGTATGTTAGAGATTTCGTATACTCTTGCGCCTGTGGCGAAAAATACCTCAACGATTGCTATGTCACGCAGCAGGCAGCGTCCTTGGGGCTTATCTGTTCTGCTTAGTTGAAAAGATGCATACATGGAGTTTAGTAATTTTTCAATCTCACTTCGCGGGATGATTCGCGGCAGTATGACTGTTTCCTTGAATTTTACCCTTATTTTCCTAAAGGGGCTTTCTGTAATTATTTCTTCTCCTTCGAGAAATGCGTAGAACGCTTTTACAGATGCGATTTTTCTCTTTACTGTTTTTTGTTTGTATTTCTTATGCAAATCTGTGATGTATATTTCGATTTCATCCTTTTGGGGGTTGTCTGAGTGAACGAAATCGAAATATTGCCTGAGATCAATCCTATAGGCTTTTAGCGTCTTTGCGTCTAATTCCTTGCGGAATTCACAGTATTCTAGGTATTGCTTTACTTTTGACCTTACATTCATATGAGTTAGCCTCCTGTGGTTTTTGTATAGTGTAACACAGAGAGGTGGGGTATTGGGGTGGATAATTCGTAGTTATCCTATACTGAATTACATTGAATAATTATAATTTTTTAAGTAAGAATTGATAAAATTAATAAGTAGTAAATGCAAATTCCACTCAAACAGAGTATTCATTCGGCATCAACAGTGTGTTCATTTCAATCTTAACGGCGCATTTTATAGCGTTGCCTCTTGACTATCCAAAGCATGTTCCTTGATAGACAGTCAAGGGCACCGTAAGTGGCTTCAGCAAACCCTTGACGAGTTGTCAGGGACATGGTAATCCGAAACGCCGTCCGCCCAGAAAGACTACGTCGTTTGAGCGGAATTTGCAGTAGTAAAGATTTAAGGGTGAAAAATGATAGATAAATTACTTCCTAACCAAAAAGTTTTATATAACAAAATTGTGGAAAACATAAATAACCAAAATATTATAATTAGTGGTAAAACTGGTTGCGGAAAGTCAGAGATGTTAAAAGTTGTTGCAGAATATTTCAGGTCTTGCGGATATAATATATTGCTTTTTGATAATGGTCAAGTAGATTCTAAGAGGTCGTATTATCCACTGCTTTCAGGTATGCAATTTGTTGGGGATCCAATAAATAT
>ERZ808028.873-NODE-873-length-21106-cov-24.412716_pt1 | contig 21106 bp, 25 predicted proteins | sample MGYA00380184_ERZ808028 | MGnify/ENA primary metagenome ERZ808028 (study PRJEB31490, sample SAMN06133397) | mouse gut metagenome | isolation source: J8_1 | host: mice | place: China: Chengdu | collected 2015-05 ...
GTGATGCCCTGGATCAGCATATAGGACGACTCGTCCCGCCCGCCGAACAGGAAATAGGTGTTCTCCCGCCCGGTGCCATCGGATATGACCAGCTTGTTCTCATTCCGCTTCTCCACAATCTCCAGGTCGGGCGGCACCCAGTCCCGCAGATTGAGGATCACGTTCCGGCGCAGGCTCTCGATGGTCTTGCCGCATAGGGCAAACTTTTGGCCGCTGAACGTGGCCATGCTCCAGAGGACGAAGCCGACGGTCATGCACACAGTCTTGCCGGAACGGATTGACCCGTCGCACACCAGGGCGTCACGGTCCTTGAATCGGGGCTGTTGCCACCAAAGCATAGCCAGCAGCTGGCGCTTACTCAACCTCTGGTAAATCATCCGTGTCTACCTCCCCGGCCCCCATGATAGCCGACAGCAGATTGTTTTCCACGCCCTGGGGTTTGCCGCCGTTCCGGCTGTCCGGCTCCCGCTGGTCCAGGTATTGCTTGCCCAGCCAAATCGCCATGCTGGCGTTCTTCTTTGCAAGCTCAAACTGGCTCCGGCGGAGGGATATTTTACCCGCACCGCGCTTTTGTGCAAAAACTTCGGAAAAACCCAGCTTGTAGGTGCGTCTACACCACCGCTCCAAGGTTTTGTCGGTCACGTCGAAAAAGCCGCAGAGTTCCTCCTTGGTGCATTGGAGGCCGCACAGCTTTTCAAAATCCTTTTGACTGATTTCTTTCAGCGGCCTCGCCATACACACTCACCTCCTATGGTAGTTCTCCGGGTCCGCTATGTTGTAGGTACACCAGTTACAGTCCCGGATGCAGCCCACGCACTCCGGGGGAATTGTGTCCAAGTTGGACACCGGCCCGCTAAGGGCCAACAGGTCCCGCCGCTCCAACCTGGGCCTATCCCATGACGGCTCCCAGGTGGCGCAGCTCTCGTCCTGTTCGATACAGCGGGCGGTCCCGCGTTCAATGTCCCTCACGGCATCCAGCAGCAGCCGGACGCCCACCGGGAAGATGGCCTTCCACAAATCATGATAGCTCCACCCCGGCCTGATCCATACAAGCTCCTGGCGCAGTATGTCGTCGCCGTCGGTCTTGTCCGTCAGCCGGTAGACCGTACCCCCAGACGCATAGTCGCCCATGTGAACCGCCCAACGGACGGCGTCCTTGCCCCGGTGCCTCGGTAGCAGAGAGGGGTGGAAGCCTATACCGCCGTGCTTCGCCTTATCGATACATCGGCCAGAAATCAGCCAGTGCGAATGGGCCGCCACAATCAGCTCCGTGCCGTCCGGGATGTTGCTGGACAGGAGGTGCTTGCAGTCAGTCACCAGCGGGAGGCCCTTCACCGCCGCATAGCCGTATAGCTTATCCTGGTATTTGCCCGGCGGCGCAGGGGCCACGCCCGCAATCTCATGCCCGGCCCCCAGGAGAGCCTTGCAAACCTCTTTTCCGAAGGTCCTTTGCCCACAAAGGAAAATCTTCATTTCTCCGCCTCCCCCACATATTTGAAGCCCTGCACTGCCCGGAAATGGCCTCCGTAGCCGGACCCCACGACTTTCTCTCCCCGTCTGCGCTGGGAAGCGTTGATAGACCCCGCCGATTTAGCCTTGTTGCCGCCGTAGAGTACGGCAGAACACTGGGTCCATTTCGGACTTCGTCGCAGGGCAACACACATCTGGGGATGGCTGGTATGGAAGTAAAGCGGATATTTGTGGCCACCACGACCTTGGCCCTGCTTGTGGTATTCGGCCACCCAGTTCAGAAACCGCATACCGACGCCCGCCCCCTGCCACTCTGGCATGGTCACCAGGCGGGTGCCACGATAGCCCCGGACCTCGAACCGGGGGGCCACAGCCATGTGGCAGGCCAGCTCCCCGTTCACGGTTCCGATGAAATACTCCCCGGCCACCGGCATGGGGAGGTCTAAATAATAATGCGGCTTAAAATACTTCCAGTAACTTTGGTCGACCTTCCATACTTCAAGCTCAATCGTTGGCCGCTGTCGGGGAACCCCACGTTCAAAGGTTTTCGTTTTCGTGTCGATAACCCAGTCCGGCTGTATCCAGTCCAGAATGTCATAGTGGGGAGTGAGTAACACCACCTTCCCACCAGGGTTTCCCCGCCGCCATGCCTTTTGGAACGCCTGAGACCCGATACGGGCGATCTGCCGGTCCACCACGGAGGTGAACTCGTCAACCACAATCTCCTGGGGCTTCTCGCAAATGATACGGGCCAGGCCCACCCGGAATTGCTCTCCGTTGGACAGCACCCGGAAGGGCCGCAGCCATGAAGGGACCGACCCAAGGCCCACATTCGCCAAGGCCCCGGTCACCTCGTTAAAATCCCCATTTGGGGCGATGCAGTCGATTACAGGCTGGTCGGGTGCCCAGCCCTGGGTGTAGTCGTAAATCTTATCCGTGCCGAAGATGGTCCGCCCGATGGAGGTCTTGCCCGATCCAGACGGGCCAACCACCACGCCTATGCTCCAATCGCCGGACAGGTCGGCGTCGATCTCCAAATCGAAATTGCATCCGTTCTCCGCGTTGAATAGGCTCTTGACCCTTGCCGCCCGGTAGCTGTCAAAATCGTTGACGCGGTTGTGTACCTCAATCCTCGTCATACGGTCACCACCCGGCAATCATAGCCCATGCCCCGCAGTTCGTTATAGCACTCCTCCTGTTCGGCTTCGCTGGACAGGATCACGGTGACGCCATACTGCTGGCTATACTCAAACTCGGACTTGGAGAAGTTACCGGGCTTTTCCTCCCCCGGCTTTTCCTCCTCGTCGGCCTTGATGCCCCAGTCCAGGTCCAGGTCCCCGAAGTCCAGCCCCTCCAGCTCGTCGGCCAAAAGGTCCAGGTCCCAGCCCGCCAGCTCGGCGGTCTTGTTGTCCAGTAGGCGGTATTTCCGCTTCTGTTCCTCGGTCAGCCCGGCCTTGACGATGACCTCGGCCTCTTTCCGTTTCAGCTTCTTCAGCGCCCGGTATCGGGTATGCCCGGCCAGGATCACGCCATCCTCGTCCACAACGATGGGGGCGACATAGGTACACTGCTGGATACTCTCCACCACCGAGGCCACCGCCGGGTCGTTGCGCCGGGGGTTTCGCTCATATGGACGGATCTCCGACAGCTTCTTGGTCACCAGCTGCATTTCCATTGTTCGCTGCTCCTTTTCGTGATGTACCCACCGCTGGCCGTGTTGGCGACCACCGCCAGCCTGGACCATGCCCCACGCAAAGGAGAAACGCGGGGCCAAAAGCCTCCCTTCCCAAAAAGAATGGCGGCCCCCAGCTCGTGGGGGTCGCCTGGATCGTCAGGATTTTACACGGTAGCATTATAGCACCTTGTTCTCAAAAAATCTTCTCATTTTTTTATCATCTTTTTACTCGGTCTCAGTGACCCCGTAAAGGGCGATGGTGAACCGCCGCAGGGCGCTGTCCCGCTTGCGGTAGACCGTGGCCTGCTCCACGTTCAGCCGTTCACACAGTTCCCCGACGTTGCCCTTTGCCCGGTGGATGTAGAAGCGGTCCAGCACCAGGCGTTCCTCGTCGTCCAGAACCGCCAGGGCCTTGTCAACCTGGGCCACCCACAGCCGGGCCTCCTTCAGCCGCCGCTTCAATTCATCCCGGTGGACGATATTGGACAGCATGGCGTCCTCCCGCGTATTGCCGCCCCCGGATATGGGGGTGCCGTCGGTGGTGGCGCTTCGGATACCGGCATAGGCCGACTCCAGGCGCTTGATCTCCTTGGGGATGTTCTCCAGGGCCTCCCGGCGGGCCTCATAGTTTTTCAGCTTGTCTACTGCCTCACGTTTCCAGTTCATTGTGGACCTCCTCCCAGTCGTCCAGGCCCTTCCAGCGCGGTTCGCAGGCATCCGCCGTACCCATCAGGCACTTGTTTTTGCACTTCGTACAGGCGTCGCCGCCAGCCATAACGAAGTGCAAATCCTGGATAGCCTGGTCCAGCTTGGAGGCCAAAGCCTTCTCCCGCTCCAGCCCATCCGCCACCAAGCCCAGGTCCCCCTCCGCCTGCTTGGCCCGGCTGCAAAGGCCCTCGTTCTCCAGCTTCAGCCGGGCCACCACCGCCTCCAGCTCCCGCCGGTGCTGCCGCTCGGCCTCTACCTGGACAGTCCGCCGGGCGTTCTCCCGCACCAGCTCCTCCATGTAGACCTGGTCGCCGTTCAAAATCACTGTTGCACTCATGTCAAGCCCTCCCTGTCTCTTTAGCCGCTTTTTTCGCCCAGACCACACCTGGGTCTTTATCAGTCAACACCCGCCCGCTGGCGCATTGGACACACTTGATCCGCCACTTGGGCTGGCCGGGGGAAGCGCCCCGGACCCGCTCAAAGTGCCCATAGCCCGGTTCTATCCACTTCCCGCAACAGTAGCAACAGCCTGGGTATTTGTTCCTTGCCATAGTCAAACCTCCATATCCCTGTATTTTTTCAGCCTGGCCCGGATAGCGGCCATCATGGCGTTTTGTCCGTTGGCCTTTTCCCGCAGGGCTGCCATAGCGTCCTGCTCCACAGTCCCCTCGGCCACCAGGTAGATCACGCTGGTGGTGGCGGACCGCTGCCCCTGCCGGTGTAGCCGGTCATTGAATTGCTCGTCAAGCTCCAGGTCGTACATGGGGCCATACCAAACGACGATGTGCCCACCGTCCTGAAGGTTCAGCCCATGCCCGACCCCGGCAGGGTGGGCCAGCAGCAAGGGTATCTCCCCACGGTTCCAGGCCACTATGGTGTCGCTGTCCTTCAGCTGCACCGCCTGGGGGAACCGGGCCATGATACGGTCCCGCTCGTGCTGGTATCGATAGGCCACCAAGACCGGCTCCCCGGCGGCCTCCTCCAGAACATCCTCCAGGACGTCCAGCTTGTCTGTGTGAAGCTCGTGGGCGACGTGGTCCTCGTCGTACACGGCCCCACCCGCGATCTGCAACAGCTTTCCATTGACCGCCGCCGCACTCCCGGCGTCTATGACGTCCTCGGCCAGCTCCAGAAGGGCGTCCCGCTCCATGCTCTCGTATAGGGCACGGGCCTCCTGGGACAGGACCACCGGCCTCACGGTTTCTATAAGCTCCGGCATCTTTACGTTGCCCTTGGTCTCCAGGCTTACGCAAATATCGGAGATCAGGCTGTAGACCTGGTCCTCCGCACCCGGCCTGGGCTTCCACTCATAGATCACATACCCGTTTTGACGGCCAGGGGTGAAGTATTGATTGCGGTATGCGGTAAACGTCCGGCCCAACCGCTCCCCCTGGTCCAGTAAGTACACTTGCGCCCAGAGGTCCAACAAGCTCCGGGGCCGGGGGGTACCGGTCAGGCCCCACAAGTGCTTGACCAGGGGCCGCACTTTCCGCAGGGCCTTGAAGCGTTGGGAGCTGGGATTTCGGAAGCTGGACAGCTCGTCAACGATTACCGTGTCGAAGGGCCAGTTCAGGCCGTAATACTTCACCAGCCACGCCACGTTCTCCCGGTTGATGCAATAGACGTCGGCGCTCCGGGCCAGGGCTGCCCGCCGCTGCTGTGCGCTTCCCAGGACCTTGCTGATCCGCAAATGGCGGAGGTGGTCCCACTTTTCGCTTTCCCGGCTCCAGGTGTCTTCCGCCACCCGCAGGGGTGCGATCACCAGGACCTTGGACACCTCGAAGCTGTCATACAACAGCCGGTCCACCACCGTCAATGCCACGGACGTTTTCCCCATGCCCGGCTTCAAGAACAGCCCGGCGGCAGGATGGTCCAGGAGGTAGTCAATACAAAACTGCTGGTATTCGTGGGGGGCGTACTTCATGTCAACCCCTCCCCGCTGATGGTAGCCATCATGGCATCGACGGCAGGCTTGCTATCCGGCACAAAGACCTGGAAGCCCAAAGCTCGAAGCCGACCATGCACATAACGCTGCCTCCGCTTGGGGGTCTTGCCAAGGTCCTTTGTTTCCGCAAAGTAGACCCTGGCCCCTGGAAGGAGTATCAGCCGGTCCGGCACCCCGGTCCATCCAGGGCATACCAGTTTCAAGGCGAGGCCGCCTGCCGCTTTTACTCTGTCGCGGAGATATGCTTCCACTGTTTTTTCCATAGGTCCTCCAAATTCACAAACGCTTGGGATTTTGGCGCTGTGACGCTTGTGACGCTGGTGCTCACGCTCACGCGTAGGCGGGCGTATTAAGCGGGCGCAGTACGGTTTTCTCTTTAATTCATATATTTCCTATAAACTACTGTCACAAGCGTCACAAAACTCGGAAACGCCCGCCGCTGTAGGTCGTAGCCCGTGACACTCGACTGTCACACGACTGTCACAAGCGTCACATCCGTGTGACAGTCGCATAGACCGCGAGGACCTTTTGTGACAGTCGTGACACTGGGTTATGTCACACGTCTAAACCGCGTTTGACGCCCATATACCCCACACCGCTGCCGCTTGGGGTCCTCTTTCCAATCCGGGAGCTGCCGCAAGATGGCGATAACCTCCCCACGATCCAGGCGGGGGAACTTACGCAGGTCATTCCCAAAGCACTCCGCCCAAATCTCCGCGGCGCATACAAAGTTACGGCGCACGGTGCCTACTGCCCTCGTGCTGTCGTCCTCAGAAAACCAGCCCTGGCGGCGGCCAATGTCCCAGCCTTCCCATTCCGCAGGCAGAAGGGTCTCCAGGTATATCTCCACCAGCCCCCGCCGGGGGTCGTCCTCGGTAAACTCCCGTTGCTGTTCCTGGGCGCTGGCGGCCAGCTCCGGCGGCAGCGTCAAAGGCTCCCCCTCCCGGTACAGCGCCACGGCCTCGGCCCAGAGCTGGTCAATGGCGGGCGGGGTCAGGTCGCCCCATACGGTTTTCGCCGGGGCCTGCTCCCCCAGGCGCACCGGCCAGAAGCGCCGGTTTCCGGTATCGTCCCGTAGGAAGGCGGTGCTGTTGGTGGTGCCGATGAATACGCACTGGCGGGGGTGGTCCTCCACCCGGCGGCCATAGGCGGCCCGGTAGCTGTCCACCTGCTTGCTGATGAAGTTCTTGATGGTTTCGATCTCTATCTTCCGCATGGCGGCCAGCTCTCCCAGCTCTACCAACCAATAGCCCTGGAGGCCCTCATACGCTTCCTTGGTGCCGATCCCGGCCAGGCTGTCGGTGTACCAGCCCCTGGCCATCCTCGCCACAAGGGTGCTCTTTCCGCGCCCCTGGGGGCCTGCCAGCACCAGCACATAGTCGAACTTGCAACCCGGCTCAAAGACGCGGGCCGCCGCCGCTGTGAATGTTTTCTTGGTCACAGCGCGGGTGTATGGGGTGTCCTCCGCCCCCAGGTAGTCCACGAGCAGGCCGTCAAGCCGGGGCGTCCCGTCCCAGGCAAGGCCCTCCAGGTAGTCGCGGATGGGGTGGATGATGTTGTCATTGGCGGCGTTGAGCAGCCCATTCCTGATCTTGTTTTCGCCGGTCACCCCATATTCTTCCTCCAGGAATTGAAACAGGCGGGTGTCGTCGGAGTCCGCCCAGGTATCGCCGTTGACGCTGTCCAGTACTTTCCGCCAAGGGAGGTCCCGGAGTGCCACCAGGCGCACCTTCAGCGCATTGTAGGCCACGCAGCCTTTCAGGCGGGGGTCGTTGCAGATGATAAGGTGGACGTTGTGGACGTTGGAGAGGACCTTCCCCTTGCTGGTGTCCAGCCGGTCCTCCCAGTGTTCGTCATCCGGCGGCGGGTCAAAATCTGACTTGGCCCGGTCCATGCGCTCTTTATGCAGCAGCCGCTTTACCTCCAGGTCGTTCTCCGCCAACTCCGTCATAGCGAGGAACGAGGGGCGGCGGGACATGGGAGTGTCCGGGGCGGCGTCCTCGTCCCGGTCCCCGTAGAGGTGGACCCGGACCAGGTCAAAGGCGTTGCACAGCTTCCCAGAGGCCGGGTCGGTAGCGTGGTTGGAGTAGGCGAACACGCCACCGTCGTACAGCACCAGCCCCGCCGCCGTGGACCCCTTGGCGTAAGTGTAGCGGTCCGGCAAGGCGCAGGCAGTATAGACGTCGGGCAGGAACTTTTCAATGGCGGCGTCGATGTCGTAGCACCGGCAAAACGCACCAACAAGGCCCGGCTTCTCCAGGGGGTCCCCCTGCTTCTTGGCCTCACGGCTCCGGGCGGCATCGACACGGGAGGACGTGGGCCAATAGGACGTGTCCCGCCAGTCGGGGTATTGGGCCAGAACCTTGTCCGGGTCCAGCCAGGGGGCGTCCCGGTATTCCGGCTTGAATTCCCCGTTGGCCGCCGTGCTGGGGTAGTACATGATCCGGGTGGCCTGGTAGGTGGTATCGTCGAAAAGGTCAATGCCCAGGTCCCCAGCCACCCGGCGGCCCAGGGCTTCGTATTCCTCCGCCGACACAGGCCGGGCCAGGGGGATCACGAACCGCAGGCGGGGCTTCTCCGGGGTGTGCTTGTGGGTGGGGTAGACCGCCACGGCGCAGCCGTACACCAGGTCGAAGGTGTCCAGCATATCAGTCTGGGCGAAGTCGGCGTCGAGGGTGAGCAGGGTGCGGTGCTCCACGCACCCCGTCTTGCGCCTGCCCTCTTTCAGCCAGCCGCCCACATAGGCCCCCACGTCCTTGATGCGGTCCTGTTCGTCCTTGCCCATCTTGAAATATTCTTGGATGGTTTCTTTGGTGGTGGTAGTCCGCAGCAGGGAGGGAAGGAACTCGGACCAAAGCAGCTTTTTGTTTTTCCCGGTCTTGGCCATCCGGGAGCTGAAGGTGGAGATATGGATCTCTCCGTCATGGGTGAGCTTTGGCATATGGTCCCTCCTTAGTCTTTCATGTAGAAGCCGGCCTCGAAGCCAGCCGCCCGCAGGGGCAGCCCCGGTGCCCAGGACAGGGGGCGGCCCATGATCTCCTGCATCTCCGCCAAGGACCCCGTGCCCTCCGGCATATCGGCTATGACCTCGTCATGGACATGGAACACGATCCGATACCCGGCGGCCTCCAGGGCGGTCATGGCGTCCCTCAGACAGTCCCTGGCGGTGGCCTGGGTGATGTTCTCCACCAGCTTCCCGCCGTAGGATTTCTGGCGTTGATACTGCCGGTTCTGGCCCACGCCCATGTAGGTAAGGCCCAGCTTGTCAAACTTCGGCTCTGGCCGCAGTTCCGGCTTATAGTAGGCCAGCCGCCGCCCGGAGGGCAGGGTAATGAAAAGATAGTCGGCCTCGCGTTCAAAGCGTATGCCGTGGGCCAGGGTGCTGGGGCGGCCCTGCACGGCGTTGATCGCCGCCGCCTCCACCGCGTACCAAAAGCGGACGATGTTCTGATTGGCCTTGCGCCACCGTTTCACGATGCCCGGCAGCTCATCCTCCGGGATGCCGGATTTCAGAGCGCCCATCTGGATCAGCGCCCCGGTGCTGCCCTGATAGCCACAGGCCAGCGTGGCCACCTTGCCCTTGGAGCGCAGATCGGCACGGCTGCCGCCCTTCTTGATTTGGTCCTTGGGCACATGGAACATCATGGAGGCCGTGGCCTCGTAGATCAGGCCGTCCCCGTAGAACTCTTGAAGGACCCAGTCCTCGCCTGCCAGCCAGGCCAGCACCCGTGCTTCGATGGCTGAGTAGTCAGCTATGATGAACCGGCAGCCCTCCGTGGGGATGAACGTAGTCCGTATCAGCTGGGACAGAACGAAGGGTGGGGAACCGTAGGCCAGCTCTAACAGGTCGAACTCGCCGTTTTTGACAAGTTCGCGGGCGGTCGACAGGTCGTTGAGCTTGTTTTGGGGCAAATTTTGAACTTGGACCAGCCGCCCGGCCCAGCGCCCGGTCCTGCCAGCACCGTAAAATTGCAAAAGATTGTGGACCCGGCCATCCTGGCAGCGGCCACGCTCCATGGCCTCATACTTCTTCACGCTGGTCTTGCCCAGCTCCTGCCGGAGCTGCAGCACCCGCCGGGTGGTATCGTCCGGGGCCGCCTCCAACAGCGGGGGGATGGCGTTCTTGTCCAGGCTGTCAGTCACCAGGCCCCGGCCCGCCAGCCAGCCCTTTAACTGGGCGTCGCTGTTGGGGTTTCCCAGGGCGGTCAGCTGGCGGGCCTCGGCCATCAGCCGGGCGGAGTATTGGCCGTCCAGCTCCAGGGCCTTTTCCAGCAACCCGGCGTCCAGACGCACACCCCGGTCATTGATGCGCTGATCCAGCTCCCAGGCGGCAAGCTCCGCCGGTGGGCGGGGCCAGCGGGCCAGGCGGTCCCGGATATCAGTTTCCACGTCCACGTCCCGCACGTTGTACTTGCGGAACCGCTCCCACTTGTCGGGGGCGTCCTTGGGGTAGTGCCGGGTGCCGTCCTTGGCGGGCTTGCAGAAGTAGCGGATCAGCTCCGCCCCCTCGGTGAGCTTCTGCTTTTCCAGCCCCAGGGCAGCCCCCACCTGGGCCAGCGTACCGGGCAGCCCCAGGGTGGCCGCCTGGACCATCGTGCAGCGCCACTGCTCTGGGAGCATAGGCCGGGCAAAGTACCGGGCCAGACAGATGCGCTCGAAGGAGGCGTTGTAGGCGGTCTTGACCACCTCCGGGCTGGTGAGCAGGCACAGAAACTCGTCTGGGTCACCCGCCGGGAGGTCAGAGCGGACCGGCGGCAAAAGCGAGGGGTCCACGTCCTCGCTGTCGGCCAGGTCGATGATCCGGGTGGGCTGGCCGTCCACACGGTAGCTGATCAGTAATATGGTGAAGTCCGGAGCCGCGGTGTAGGGCCGGACCCCAGCCTTTTGTAAATCGACGCTGGAATAGGTTTCTATGTCTACTCCCATAATCATGCTGGTTTCCCCCTTTCATGGACCACAGCCCCCGCCGCCGGATGGACAGCGGGGGCCGCTTTTCGCTTTTACATGATGTCGTCGAGGTCGCCGCCCTCGCCCATGTAGTCATCGTCGAAGTCGTCTTCGGCACGGCTGCCGCCGGACAGGCGCTCACCGTCGCAGATCTTCTGCACGTTGTTCAGGCCCACGGCCACGCCATTGTTGCCGTTGCTGGAGAAGGGATAGAACATCAGGGAGAACCGGCAGAAGCACCCGCTGTAGATCTCGTCCTGATCCAGAATGGCATTGCGGGCCAGGTCCACCACACCGGGCTGCTTGCTGGAGTTGGCGTTGAGGAACCAGCATCCCTGGAACGCCTCGTCCTCCGGCCGCTCCTCGTCGCCGTCCCTCATGGGCAGCTTCAGCTTGGCGGGCTTCTTGCCCTTCCACTTGGCCTTGATGCCGTCCTGGGTGGCCGCCTCCATGGCCGCCTCCACCTTGCGGGTCTGCGCCGTGTCGCTCTTGGGCCAGATGATGCAGGCGCTGTACTTCTTGGGGGACTTCTCGTCCATGCTGGACGGCTCCCAGATGTGGGCGTAGGACAGGCGGCACTTGCCGGTGATCACCTTGCAGGGGTTGTTGACATTGTTAGCCATTTTCAATATCCTCCTTGAAATCTTCTGCCGCTTTGGCGGCGGTGTTGATGGGGGGCCGTTTGTCGGCCTCCGGGACTAACGTGGGTGCGCCTTCGGGCTTGATGATGTACTGCCCGGCCAGCTCTCCGAATTTCTTCTTGCCGACCAGTTTTTCCATAGCAGTCAAGCCCAGCAGTTCGCGGGGTTTGTAGATGTCAGCCACCTTGTAACCGGCCTTGCGGAGAGCAGCGGCAATGCCGTCGGTATCCGAGTATTTGCGGTTGCTGCGCCCCTCCACCACCTTGTAGCCGGGGAAGCTGATCCCCTGGTTGATTGCGGCGTCCAGGGCGTAGTCCTCCACACTCTTGGCCCAAGCGGTCAGGAAGGGTAGCCGGGCCAGAACCTCGGCCACCTCGTCGGGGGACAGGAGCGGCGGGGCCGCAAAGTCCCGTTTGGCAAGCTCCAGCTGGTAGTCGCGGTGCGCCCGGCAGACGGGGGAGGCCCGGCACCACCGGCACGTCCCCTCGCCAGGGCAGAAATCCCCCTCGCCCACCCAGGCCAGGGCGGCCCTGGGCTTCAGCTCATTCTCCGCCCAGTCCAGCAGCTCCGCTCGCGTGATGGTGGCGGTGGAGATGCTGTCCAACCTGGGCTGGAAGATGTTCATGCGGATGGTGCTGATGTCGTAGGCCCAGGACAAGGCCAAGTAGCAGCCCAAGGCGTACAGCTTCATTTGCGGGTTTCCCTCAGCGACGACGGGAATACCCTTGCCGTACTTGAGGTCCGTCACATCCAGCAGCCCGTCGGAAATGATGGTGACGTCCGAGGTGCCAAAGCCCTCCGGCACATACTCGTCGAATTTCACCGTCTGCTCGATGAAGATACGGGGGTCCGCGCACCGGCTCTTGGCCTCGGCCATACGTTCCTCCACGAAGGCGGCGTAGGCTTCCATGCACTCCCCCATCTCGCCGGAGTACAGCGGGTCAGCCTGGGCGGCCTCCAGATCGGCGGTGATGTCGGCCCCCTCCCAGCGTTTTCGCAGAAGTAGCTCACCGATGTGGTGGGCCAGGGTACCCTCCTGGGCGTATTCGCTGCCCTGGTCCTCGAAACTCTCGCCCAATCGGGCGCTGGGAGGACAGGCCATCCACATATGGGCGCTGGAGGGTCCCAGCAGGGCGTGGAGGTCAGGCATCCCCCTCACCCAACCCCTCCAGCTCCATCAGGAAAGCAGCCCGGTCCTTCTCCGCGATGGCCGACATTCCGCTGGCCCCAAACTTCTGGAGAATGGCCACCACGGCCTCCTTGCCATACTTCCGGGATGCCTCGATCCCCTTGGCCCGAACCTGCTCCACCGTGGGGTCCGGCTCCGGCTTGTCACCAGGGGCAGGCGTCGGGCCACTCTCCCCACTCGCAGGGCCAGGGGCCGCTGTAGGGACCGGGGTGTTCAGGGGGGTATCCGAGATAGGCTCGGCCTCCGGGGCGGGCCTATTGGTCCCGTTTTGGGCCTCGGCGGCGGTCTCCTGCGCCTGGGCGGCGGCCAGCTTCCGCTCCTGGTGCTTCTCCGCTTCCAGAATGCGGCAGGCGGCCTGGCTGACCCCGTTATCCTTCATACAGTGCATACCGAAGGCGACCAGGGAGGACATGGCCTCCAAGGGCGTGTTGCCCGTGACTTTGATTTCCACCATTGTTTTCCTTCCTTTCATCGTGTGTTATATCAGGACCGTGTTTCCACGGCAATATGGGACTTGACAATCGTTTACTGATACGTCAGAATAGACGAGTAGTGATAACTTGGTTAAGGTGTCGCTGCTATCTCTCGCCGTCCTTGGTGTTCGCAGCACTGAGGACGGCACTCTTTTTGTGCCTGGGGCTGGGCCAGCTTTTCAGCGCGTTTTGCGGCATATCTGGCCCGGTCCTTCGCGCAGATTTCTTCCCGATGAGCCGCATAATAGGCCCGCCTCTTTGCTTTAAATTCTTCCGGGTGGGCCGCTCGATAAGCACGGTCCCGGATGCGATTTTTTTCGTTAATCTCAGCTCTATGTTCTTGTTGATATTTTCGATTGCGGGCCTGGATTTTTTCCTTGTCCCGTGTCCACTGGGGGCATCTTATGACCTCACGGTCATCCCGGACAGCCTTGGCCTTCACCCGGAAATTACAGAGTATCCGGCTGGCGGTGCTCCGCGTAATCCCCAGCATTTGTGCAACCTCGCGGGTCTCATACCCTAAGCACGCAAGATCAATCGCTTCTCGTTCCCTTGGAGTCGCAACCGTTAAAACACGTTCAGTCAAGTCCTGAACCGCCACCTGGACTGCTGTATTCTGCCGAGTATCAGCAACAACATCGTAAAGTGAAAATTCGCCGTCATCTGTATCCGCTGGTATGCAATCCAGACTCAAGCTCTCACGGTCACCTTTTCGCTTATCCTGATATTGGCGACGGTACTCCATAATGACCGCCCGTTTCATGCAAACTTCAATCAGCCCATAAATGTTCTTATTCTCAGGCGGATTCGGGTTTCGGTGTGCCCTTTGAATGGCCTGCAAATACCCAAAAATCACAACATCGAAATACTCGTCGAAGGCTAATCGCTTGCGGCGAAGAAACTCGCCTACCGTGTAAAAATACCTCTCCGCCATCTCCCGTTCTTCAACAGTGAGAGGTTCCATCTTGCTCATATTGTATTCCTTCTCTCTCAATGGGGCTGCCTGACATTGATTTGCCGGATGCCGCCCACGGTGCAGGGCGCAGGCTGCGCCCGGTTCGTCCCCAGGCGCAGTAGGGTCAGAACATCGTCCAGGTTGATCAGCGCCTTGCTCCCGGCCCACACCACCGGCACCGTGCCAGCCTTGACAAGTTGCCGGATATAGTGTTCAGTCACTTCGGAGCCGGGGTCCAAAGCTTTGAGTTCGGCCACGATTTTCGAGGCCGTCCGCATACGCGGGATGGGTTGGTTCTCGTTCACCGCTCCGCCGCCTCCTCGACCGAATTCACTACGGCTATCAGCTCCGCCGTACTCACCCCCAGGGCCTCCGCCGCCGCTTTCAGGCCGTCCAGGAAACTGGACTCAAGGCTGGCTTGACGGGAAAAGACCCGATGGGCGGTCGTGTCTCCATCGTGGATTGCCTTCTTGTTCAGCTGCTCCAGCAGCTCATAGACGGTATAAGAGGCTTGGTACTTACCTACCAGCGCCGTGATGATTTGTTGCTTGTCCAAAATGAAATTCCTCCTTGCATAGCCGCAGGAGGCATGATAAAATAGCCTCGTGCGGTTCCGTTGGTTGTGGCAATGGTTCCGCCAGCCCTGTCAGGTGTCAGCAGCACCTGATGGGGCGATTTTATTGTTCGGCAAAAAGAGTCATCTGCCCCGCAAGCTCCAGCTTGCGGCGGGAGCTCTTTTTCTGTGAGCGGGTCAGTCCGTCTATCTGCCTGATGAGTTGATCATCTACAGCGGCGACTTTCGGATACGACTCGCAGGTTTCAATATTCACGATAATGTCGCGGCCCTGGATGATGAAAGCCGTCCGGGTCCCCATCTCGTCCCGCATACTGCGGACGATGCGGCCTGCCAACCGTCCCAGCGCCTGCTCCTGCAACGTCACGGGGTCAAAGGTGCAGTGTGGTCGGATCAGTTCAATCAGGTCACCCCGGGACAACTCGCCCAAATCATGGAGCTGCCGCTTGACAGCTTCCAGAGCTTCTCTACTGATGATTCTGCTTCTTGCCATATTGGTGCGCCTCCTTTCTGAGTAGAATTTGAATTTCCTGTAATTTTTGAATTGCTTCTCCGAGTGTATCCAAATCATGGGTAAACAGGTCGGACAGGCTGTGTGTAGCCCGCATGAGCGCGGAAACTATCTCGGAATTGGACACCGGGAGCTTGAGCGGGCTGTGGATGGCTCTGTGGAACTCTTTGATGACCTCGTAATCCTCGTCGATCTGGGCCATGTCCTGGTCAAACCGCTCCTGACGCACATTGGACAGGTCGATGACCTTTTCTCGCTCCTTAATGCGTCGCAGGACCTCTCCCTGTGTGGCTTCGGTCTGTCCGGCCTGAGATTCTGCAATGACCTCCTCCACAATATCGGGGTGAGCGGCCATTTGCTCCATGCGCCCCACCTGAGAGGTGGAGAATCCCAGATTTTTTATGGTCTCGGCTTTTGTGTTCTTTAACCCATTCCCGCAAGCGGGAAGAGGTTCACAGTCCGTTCGTTGACCCGGTGAAGTCGGCACTTCTCGCGTGATCTCACCCATTCGCTGATAGGCCAGCAAAATGACCTCCTGAAGCCGCCGTTGTTCCTCCATCTTCTGGGCATAGACCTCTTTTGCCAGGTTCAACTTCTGGATGGCCCGAATTTCAGCCTTGACAGCTTTGACTTTCTCCTGGGCTACGATCATAAACTTTGCCAGGTCCGAGGGTTGGGCGGGGAGGTCACCGCTTTGATATGCTGCAAGCTCGTTCATGTTGTCTCTTTTCCTTTTTCTCGCAGCCGAGCAAGGGCCGCTCTGAGTTTCTGTTTCGCTTTGGGACTTTCGGTATCGGCGTTTAAAACCTGGCTAACATACTTATCATTCAGCCCTGCCTCCACCGCAACCTGTTTGATGGTGAATCCCGCATTGTGAATTTCACCAATCAACTGTCCTGTCCATTGTGCAGGCATACGAAAACTAACCTCCTTTAGAAATAATATTGACTTTAGTTAGAAAACAGTTTAAGATAACAGTGTGCCAACTAATATCAAAGCCCATTTCCTAACCGCAGTTCATTCCCTTACTTGTTTCAGGTCCCACTGCCATAATACCTGAATTTAGTTCGCTTATCAAGGGAAATTTTCTGATTTTGGTTAGGTTCTGTGTTTTGCACAAAAATGGAGCGTGGAATTTATGTTTTATGACAAATTTAAGGCCCTGTGTGACAGTGTAGGTATCAGTTGCAATAAAGCCGCTCTTGCTATGGGGCTAAGCAATGCGACCCCCACAAAGTGGAAAAAAACAGGTGCTACGCCTGACGGCTCGACTGTTGCTAAATTAACAGCGTATTTTGGTGTCCCAACTGATTTTCTACTGGAACGCCCCCCCTTCGATTGCTGGGACCTTATCAACCAAAACAGGAAGGGATTTATGCACTACGTTGACATTGACTCAGATTTATTACAGCTGGCTTGGGGATTTGACTTTAAGGACCCAAATTCCATTCCAATGCGCGATTTCATTGCCTTCATATCAGAGGCTATAGAGACGGCTTGCCCTACCGAGGAAGGTGATTGGGATATTAAACTTCGCCCGCTCTACCAAAAAGAAAAAGCACCCGCCCAAAAGGGTGAGCGCAATCCTAATGAAGATATTCCAGATGAAAGCTATCGCATTTTGAGCCGAAACGCAAAAAAGCTGTCATCGGAACAGCGGCAACAGCTTTTGGATTTAGCAAGAATCATGTTCAAGGAGGAATTCAGAGATTGAGACATTCTCCAGATTATAAGCGTGCAACTAATGCCGCGTATAAAATTTTAAGCAGAGTGCAGACACTTTCTATTTCAACAAATGTTTTTTATATCGTTGAAAAACTTTTGAAAAATTGTCGATTACTCACATACTGTCAAGCGTGTTTTTTATATGGTTTTTCTATGCAAAGGCTTCATGAAAACAGCGAATACGGCTTCTCAATTATAAGCACTAGCGGAAAACGAATTATTCTGTATAACGAAGAAATGCCTCTTGGATGTATTCGCTTTACTATCGCGCACGAGATAGGCCACGCCGCATTAGGGCACGTAGACGAAAACGACCCGGTTTCCGAAAAAGAGGCTAATTGTTTTGCCCGAAATCTTCTTTGTCCAATTCCAGTTGCAGAAGCTTTGGAAGCATATACAATAGAAGATTACGTTGCCCTATTCTCAGTTACTCCTTCTATGGCGGCAATCACTTTTAATTGGCGGAAATCTGACAAATATTATCTTGATTCAGAACTTGCCTCTGAGATTGCCGATATGCTAAGAATATACTTAATGGGTTTTAATAGCATAGCTGAGTATATGCGTTATACAGCATCATAAAAGCCGCTGTTGGTGCTATAACACCAACAGCGGCTTCGGGGACGTGATAAGATTGCACCCCTATCACGTCCCCCATTTTAGCATAAAAATGGAGGGATTACAATGGCAACCGTAGAAAAACGAGGAAAAGGCTATCGTATTACCGTTGCGGCGGGCATCGACCTCAATGGCAAGCAGATCCGTCACCGTATGCTTTGGACCCCGGACGAGAAACTGACGCCCCGCCAGGTGGAGAAAGAGCTGAACCGGCAGATTGTTCGCTTTGAGGAACAGGTAAAGACCGGCTCCGCAGCCCTGGACGGGAATGTGCGTTTCGTGGACTTCGCGGAACGCTACATGAAAGACTATGGCCACCTGAGCCTAAAGCCCACCACCCTGTCAAACTATGATAGGAACCTGACCCGCATCAACCAGGCCATCGGCCACATCCGACTGAAGGACCTGACACCTCTGCATATCCAGGCGTTTTACCGCAACCTCCAGGAAGAAGGCGTCCGGCAGCACACCACCGCCACAGCCACCCCCGTCCTGGCCGAGTGCGTCAGCCAGCGGCACATATCCAAGTCCGCTTTTGCCAGAGCCGCCGGTGTCACCCATCAGACCGTGAGCCAGGCCCTAAAAGGGAATGCCATCAACCAAACATCCGCCGAGAAGATTGCCGCCGCCGTCGGCCTGGAGGTCAAGGAGCTGTTCACCGTCAACGTGGACACCACACCCCTGGCCCCAGCCACAATTCACTCGTACCACCGCACCATTTCCTCCATCCTGGAGAGGGCCGTCAAGTGGAAGTGCATCCCCAGCAATCCGGCGGAGCGGGCGGAGCTGCCCTCCCTGGCCGGGCACAAGGCCCGATACTTAGACGAGCCGGACGCCAAGCGGATGTTGCAGCTGCTCCAGAACGAGCCGATCAAGTGGCGGGCACCCATCATTTTCGACTTGCTCTCTGGTCTGCGCCGGGCGGAGTTGCTGGGCCTCCGCTGGCAGGACGTCAACCTGGACGACGGCGTCCTGCATATCGTCCAGACCTCAAACTATGTGTCCGGCAAGGGCGTGTATGTCAGCACCCCCAAAACCGAGGACTCGGATCGGTACCTCCGCGTTTCCCGTACCGCCGTCCTGATCCTGCTGGAGTATAAACGCTGGCAGGACGAAATGCGGGAGAAGGTGGGGGACGCTTGGGAGGGCACCCCGGAGGACGACAGGATATTCACCAACGAAGTGGGGCGGCCTATGTTCCCCACCTCCATCACCCAGTGGATGGGGAAGTTCATCAAACGGACCGGCCTTCCCCCGGCCTGCGTCCACTCGCTCCGGCACACATACGCCAGCCTGCTAATTGCCGACAAGACCCCGCTGGTGGTCGTAGCCAGCAACCTGGGCCACGCTCAGACCTCTACCACCAGCGATATTTACAGCCATGTCATAGCCTCAGCGGAGGCCAAAGCCGCCGAAGTCCTGGATAAGTTCTCTGACGACATTCACCCCAAATTCACCCCAGACGAGAAAAAAGAGGGCGTATCGTAAAATAGCAGAAACCCCGTAACCATTGCAGTTACGGGGTTTCTCTGGAGCTGCTATCCAGATTTGAACTGGAGACCTCATCCTTACCAAGGATGCGCTCTACCAACTGAGCTATAGCAGCGAATGGCGACGCGGAAGGGACTTGAACCCTCGACCTCCGGCGTGACAGGCCGGCGTTCTAACCAACTGAACTACCGCGCCAGACGGTAGGGGGTACGGGAGCTCCCTCACGGGAGTGGTGGGAACAACAGGGCTCGAACCTGTGACATCATGCTTGTAAGGCATGCGCTCTCCCAGCTGAGCTATGCTCCCTTGTCCTCGCCGCAGACCAGTTTGTAAATCACTCTTGGTCACGCGGCGAAGGTTATTATACTAAAGCTTCCCCCAGTTGTCAACCATTTCAGCCAAAATTTTTTGCTTTTTTTCTCTCGAACCTACAGTGAGGCCAGAAGTCCTTCCAGCTCCTCGTTTGTATAGTGATATACCTTGTCGCAGAACTGGCAGGTGAGCTCGGCCCTGCCCTGCTCCCGGATGAGGGAGTTCAGCTCCTCACGCCCCATACTGATGAGGGCGCGGGTGACCCGCTCCCGGCTGCAGTAGCAGCGGTACTCCACCGGCTCCTCAGAGAGTACCTCCAACTGAAATTCAGAAAGCACCTGCTCCACCAGCTCCCTGGCGCTCAGGCCGCCCCGCAGCGCCTCGGTTACCGGGCCTACCCTGGCGATACCCTGCTCGATGGCGGAGATGGCGGCGTCATCTGCGCCGGGGAGGAGCTGAATGAGGTATCCACCGGCGCACTGCACGCTCTGGTCCACGTCCACCAGCACGCCCAGGGCACAGGCGGTGGGGATCTGCTCACTCTCAGCAAAGTAGGAGGTAATATCCTCGGCGATCTCGCCGGATACCAGGGGGACAGTGCCCACATAGGGCTCCTTCATGCACAGATCCTTGATGACAGTGAGGGAGCCGTCCCGCCCCACGGCGCTGCCCACATCCAGCTTGGCGGGGCCCTTCAGGGGGAGGTCCACCAGGGGATTGACCACATAGCCCCGGGCGTTGCCCTGGCTGTCGGACACCACGGTGATGCCGCCCAGCGGGCCGCCTCCCTTGATGCGCAGGGTTACCGAGCCATCCTTCTCCTTGAGCTGGTTGCCCATCATGGAAGCGGCCATCAGGCTGCGGCCCAGGGCCGCGGTGGCCACGGGCAGAGTCTTGTGAATCTGCCGGGCGCGCTCCACCATCTCCTTGGCCGTGATCGCCGATGCCTTCACCGGCGCGTCCTTGGCCAAAACGCGAATGATCTTGTCTGCCATGCTTGTCAAAATTCCTTTCGTGCGGCAAAGAAAATCCGCTGCTCCCCCTCCCTGGGGGCGCGGAACCTCAGCTCGCCGTATTGTCTGATCTGCCGGAAACCGGCCTGCTGGAGCAGCTCCTCCAGCTCCGCCGGTTCGTAGGCGTACTCCTCGTGAACCTCCTCCCAGCGGCTCCACAGCCCGCCTGGATCCAGCCGGAAGATGTCCATTCCATAGGTGCAGATGCGCCGGCGCTCCGACCAGTCGGCCCGCCAGACGCAGTAGGCATCCTCGCTCTCGTCCAGAAACATCTGGCCGTCCAGGCCCCGGAGCTTTTGCGGGGTGTTGATGTCAAAGAGGAAGAGGCCGCCGGGCATGAGGAAGGTGTGCACCCGCCGGAAGGCCCGGGCCAGCTTTTTGGGGCTGGTGACGTAGTTGATGCTGTCCAGGCAGCACACGCAGGCGTCGATAGTGCCGTAGAGATCCAGCTCCTCCATGGCCTGATGCAGAAAGATCGGCTCGATGGGGCCTGCGCCCCGGCATTTCTCCGCCGCCTGGGCCAGCATCTCCTGGGACAGGTCGGCGCCGATCATCTCATAGCCCCGCTCCGCCAGGACACGGGTCAGGCTCCCGGTGCCGCAGGCCAGATCCAGCACCGTGCGGATGGGCAGCCGGCTGCGGGCGAAGTGCTTCTCCAGATAGTCGGCCCAGCGGGCATAGTGCACGTCGGCGGTAAAGGCGTCGTAGCACCCCGCCAGGAATTCATATGCCATCGCCGCCCAGCTTCTCCTTGATCCGCGGGAGCACCGCCTGATAACCGTCGGCCCCGTACTGGAGAGAACGGTTGACCCGGCTGATGGTGGCGCTGGACGCGCCGGTGCGCTCCAGAATGTCGTTG
>ERZ808028.874-NODE-874-length-21058-cov-3.488680_pt1 | contig 21058 bp, 16 predicted proteins | sample MGYA00380184_ERZ808028 | MGnify/ENA primary metagenome ERZ808028 (study PRJEB31490, sample SAMN06133397) | mouse gut metagenome | isolation source: J8_1 | host: mice | place: China: Chengdu | collected 2015-05 ...
CGCGGCAGTTACAGATTCTTTAACTGACAACAGTCCTTCCGGTTCACCGCTGTATAAAACATTACCGCCTTTCATACCGGGACCAGGTCCGACGTCCACAATCCAGTCTGCATGTGTCATCATCGTTAAGTTATGTTCTATTAAAATAACGGTATTCTGCTGTTCAATCAGCTGTTCGAAGCATGATAGTAACGCCGGTATATCGTCTTCGTGCAGTCCTGTTGTCGGTTCATCAAAAATAAAGACTTTATTCTGTGCATCACTGTCTAAATAACGGCTCAGTTTCAGACGCTGGATTTCTCCGCCTGACAGTGTATCGAGCGACTGGCCGAGCGTCATATAATGCAGTCCTGTGGCTTCTAAGTTTTTCAGACGTGACATTACTTTTTCATTAGCTCTAAACAGCTCAACACCCTCTTCCACCGTCAGCGCCAGGACGTCCGCGATGGAATAACCATTAACAGTCGCATCGAGGACTTCTTTTTTATATCTGGTACCGTTGCATACTTCACACACTTGAGAAAAATCCGCCATAAACGCAAGTTCTGTTTTTATGACGCCTTTACCGTTACATTCCGGACAGGCCCCTTCTGAGTTATAGCTGAACATGCCTTTTTTCATGCCGGTTTCCCTACTGAAGAATGTCCGGACTTCGTCGAATAAATCCATATATGTCAGCAGGTTGGAACGGTTGGTTGCCTGAACTGCTTTCTGGTCTATAAATATCGCATGTTCAGATTTTCCGAGTCCGGTTTTAATCAGCGTACTTTTACCTGAACCGGCGACACCTGTAATGACACTCAGTAGCCCTTCGGGTATATCAACTGAAACATCTTTTAAATTATTTTTTGTAATATTTTTTAAATGAATAAATTCTTTTGGCTGTCTTGGTGATGTTTTCAACTGATGTTTTCTGTTCAGCGCGAGACTGGTCGGTGTGTCCGTCTGCATTAATTCTTCATAGGTGCCGTTAAATATAATCTCACCGCCGTGCTGGCCGGCACCCGGACCGATATCGATAATATAATCTGCCGTATGAATAACGTCCGGGTCGTGCTCGACAATCAGCACAGTATTGCCTTTGTCCCGGATTGAACGCATAATTTCATTAATCTTTTCTATATCTTCCGGATGCAGGCCGACACTTGGCTCATCGATAATATAAACAAGGTCTGTTAAAGGGCTGTTCAAATGACGGATCAGTTTAATCCGCTGTGACTCCCCGCCTGACAGCGTTGGTGTTTCACGGTTCAGCGTTAAGTAGTTTAATCCGATATAAGACAGAGCTTCCATCTGTTCAAGCAGCGGTTTAACGATAAACTTCGCTTTCTCATCGTTCAATTCTTTTAAGAAATCAATCGCATCATCAATCGATAAGGCAGTGAAATCTGCGATACTTAAACCGTTAATTTTACAGCTCAGTATTTTATCGTTTAGACGCTGGCCGTGACAATCCGGACATTTTTGGCTCGTTACAACACGTTCTACATCTGTTAAAAACCTCTTTTTCTCAAAATTATCATTGAGCAGGAAAGAACGGCGAAAACGGTGAATTAAGCCTTCGAATTTCGCTGTTCTCGGCCAGTTATCCGGCGGATTTTTAATTTTTCTCGGTTTGGTATAAAGAAAAGTATCCATTTCTTCTGTCGTATAATCTTTTAGCTTTTTATCATTATCAAATAAGCCGCTGTATAAATAACGTTTACCGCGCCAGCTGTCCGGTCTGAATGACGGGAATTTAATAGCGTCTTCGTTCAGAGATTTGTTAAAATCGAGCAGTTCATTCAAATCGATGTCTTCGACGTAACCGAGACCTTGGCAGCGTTCGCACATGCCGCTGGTATTATTAAATGAAAAAACATTGGAATAACCGACGAAAGGCTCGCCAACGCGTGACCATAAGAGACGGACTGATGAGTAGATATCGGAAATGGTGCCGACAGTAGAACGTGAATTGCCGCCGAGCTTCTTCTGGTTAATAACCATAGCGACAGGCAGATTTTCAATTCGGTCTACATCCGGTTTTTCATATTGGGTCAGCTGATGTTGTATATAACTGGAGTATGTTTCATTTAAAAGGCGCTCGGACTCGGCTGCCAGCACGCTGAACACGAGCGACGACTTGCCGGAACCTGAACGTCCGGTAAAAACAGTTAATTGATGTTTAGGAATATCGATACTGATATTTTTTAAGTTATTCTGGTTTGCACCATGTACGCGTATATAAGACATAACATTCACCCTTAGCTAATTTTGTTGTCATATAAATCATACCCTGTTTTAAAAATGAAAATCAGTTTTAAGCGTTCATATTGCGTTCATATAAAGACTGTATAATAAAAAATAAACAGTTAATGAAAGGGAGTTATTATGAAAAATCCAGTTAAATTATTACTTGTCTTCGCCGGTATTTTCGGCTTGATTGGATCTTTAATGGGCGCCCACATGGCCGGTTCAGGATCATATGCACTAAGACCGATTCATGCACACATACTTGTTGTCGGCTGGCTCAGCCTGTTTTCATGGTCAGTATTTTATAAAGTTTTTGATGTCGAGTATAATGCATTATCGAAATTCCATGTCTGGTCAGCAATCATCGGGACGAGTGGCCTGGTTATCGGCATGTTCCTAACGAATGTTATATCGTTTAATTTACCTGAAGTATTTACACTGATTGTGTATATCGGCGGCGGTGTTGCCCTCTTGCTGAGCTTCGTAGCATTCTTCGTACAGACAATACTCTATCAGCCTAAAAAGTAAAGCGGCGGTCATTTGACCGCCGCTTATTTTTATAGCTATTAAGCTTAGAAATTTTTAAGGATGTCACATTTTAGACAAAATATATGCTAACATATGAACTAAATAAAATAATATAGTAAATTAACTCACTATAAAGGAGATAAACTTATGGGGAAAAAGGGCTTAACAATACTTGGCGTCTCTGTCGGAGTAATTGCGGTACTCGCGATTGGTGCATTTATTCTTTTTCAAACGATGGTAAATACTCCAAAGAACAGTTATCTGTTAGCAGAATTGAATGAAGTGGAAGATACATTTGATGTGTTCGATGAACGTTTTGAAAGTGAAATGGATTGGTACGAACATGCCCAGTCAAATGCGATTGAATCTACTGTAGGAATTACTGCTGAAACGAATGACCCCTCTTTTCAGGAAATGGGGATTGATCAGATGATTAACAATTCTAATATAGAATTAACAGTCGGTCAGGATATCAACAATGAAGTCAGTACTCTGGGATTGAATGCGAATATTGCTGAGCTGTCTATTTCAGATGTTAATGCTTATATCACGGGAGACAAAGCAGGACTGACCTTACCTTTCATAGAGGAGTATATGGTCGTGAATGAAGCAGATGCAGCAACCTTTTTAAATACTATAAACCCTGAAGCATTTGACGGCAGTGAAGAAATTGATTACTCAATGTTTTTTGAAAGCAGTGCTATAAGCGAAGAACAGCGTGAATATATTACGGATGAATATTCTTCATTCATTAAAGATAACTTGCCGGATGATGCTTTTGAATCAGACACTGAAGAAGTGACTATAGGTGAAAACACAGTGAACGCTGATAAACTGACAATGACTTTATCAGAAGAACAAATCTATACATTTTTAAGAGATTTATTTAATAAAATGGCGGAGGATGAAGAGATTGCCAGCATAATAGAGACACAAATGATGGCTGCAAGTTTTGGTAATCCAGAAGCCCCTTCTGCTGAAGAAACCGCTTCTGAGTTTAACAGTTCATTAAAAGAAGCGGCAGAAAATGTAGAAAATGTCGGTTTCCCGGATGGTTTAACATCAGTCGTCTGGACTGACGGCGATGATAATATCGTTCAGCGGGACTTTGATATGTCAGTAACTGTCGATGATGCAACAGATCAAATCGCAATAGACGGCACGAATGAAGTGCAGGAAGACAGTCAGCTCATTAATTACGACATGACAGTCACTGCAGAAGACGGTAATGAAGGCGGAATCGGTATTACCGCAGACTTAAAAGAAACAGAAAACGGTTATGAAGATGTTCTGACTTTAAGAGCAGATACTGAAGATCTCATTGTACTAAACTCTGTAAAATCAGAGGAAGAAGACAATGAAGTTTGGAATGCGGATGTCAGCTTTAATGAACAGGCATTTGGTTCTCCGCTGACGGTATTCATGGAAAGCTCTTCAGTATATGACGGTGACCAGGCGACAAGTGACGTGACCATTTACGCAGAAGACGGCACGAGTATTACGAGAGATACTGCCGCTTTAAATATTACGGGTGAGAGCCAGACAGTCGATGAGATTGCAGTGCCTTCAGCAGATAATGAGAAGGACATCGGTCAAATGAGTATGGATGAGCTGAATGACTACTTCAATAATGAAGTCGGTCCGCAATTTGAAGAGTGGATGACGGAAAACTTCGGTGCACCGTCAGGATTTTAATTAAAAAAGAAAGGATGCGTCAGCGATGAGAAAAATGAGACATGTATTTGTATTCATCGCTAACGACATCAGCAGATTGAGGAGGAAGTGGCTGACACTTCCTCTTATTTTCATTTCTCCGCTTATTTTTATCGGCCTATTGCTTTGGATTATGAGAAGTGTATTCATGCCTGATGAGCCGGAGGACATTGAAATTGGTCTGGTTAATCTGGATGACAGCGAACCGGCGTCTATGATTGTATCCGCTTTGGCTGATTCAGCTGAAGTTGCAGAAGGACTGGAAATTAATGAAATGACTCAAGCTGAGGCTGAGGAAATGATCGGCGATAATACACTCGTCTCATATATATTATTTCCCGAGAAATTTACGGATAAGATGATGCGGGGAGAATCCAGCCAGCTGGAAGTTGTGGGTAATCCCGATATGCAGCTGGAAAGTTACGTCATCAGCGGTGTGATAGATACAGTCGTCAGACATATTAGAAATTCACAAGCAAATATTTTAACGATAAACCACTATGCTGAAACGCTGGGTATGTCTGATGAGGAACGGGAGGCTTTGATTTTCCAGGAATTCGTCAATCAATTTATCCAGGTGTTATCGAGTGATACTTTAATGGATGAACATGAAATTTCACAAAATATCAGTGCTGGAGCGATGTATTTTATCGTTAACGGCCTATTTATACTGATGACTGTCTGGGTTTACATGCTGCATATCGCGTTGATGCGGGATACAGATCATCAGTTAAAAGAGCGGATAAAGCTTGCCGGGGGTACTTATTTCGTACAGGGTGCCGCAAGGAGTATTACAACGAGCGTTATTGTTTCATTGTTCAGTATCTTGCTGATGCTGGTGATATTGAAGCTGTCAGCAGCAGATTTGCCTGTTGAAAATATAGGACGGCTGGCAGTTCTTATGATACTTCACATCATTATAACGTCGATATTGTTGATTATTAGCGGCTGGCTGATACGCTCTTTTAAAATCAGCATGACCGTCCAGCTGTTCGTTATTCTGCTGGTTATTTTATTCGCCGGCAGTATTATTCCGAGAATCTATTTCCCAGTATATCTCGACCCGGTGTTTGATTATATGTACAGTTATCAGACATTATTCTGGATGGAAGAACTGCTTTTAAACGGCAGATTCATTATTGAAACTGAAGTTCTGTTAATTACGCTGGCTGTACTGTTCGTCGTCTTTTTAGCAGCAGCCTTGTATAAGGAGCGTCGGTTCTTATGAGAAATGTACTCTATGCAAGGTTCCTGCTTATTAAACGCTATATGCCAAAAATGATTTTCTGGATGATTATGCCGCTGATGGCAGCAATCGTTATTACCCTGCTGGTCAATCGTACGAGTGATGATTTCAAAGTGCCGGCAGCTCTTGTTATACATGAAGAAAGTGCAGAAACAGAAATGGTGATCGAGGGGTTCAAGGACAGCCGATTTATAGATGTTCAAGTGTTTAGCGGAATCAGGCAGCAGGATGCACTCAGGAAGCTCGAACAGTATCAGTTTGACAGCGTCTTTATTTTCACTGAGGGGTTTAGTGAAAAACTGAAAAATGGACAGCGTAGAAACTTGCTGGAATCGTATTACACAGACCGTTCACTCTATTATGAACCATCTAAAGAGTTGATTGCTTCACTCGTACAGGAACAAATCGGTGTGCATACGACAGTTGATAATATATTAAAATTAGAGGAAGACTTAAACGGCGGCATGACACTGGCATCAGAAAAGATTGTTGATGAAAGAAAGAGAATTGAAACAGAAACTAATCTCGTTGAACAGATATTTTATTTCCTCGGTGAGCATACGCAAGATAAGGATGAGCGTATCTTGAACCCCTGGACAGTATGGGCATATTTTACATTTGCTGTAACGATTTTTATATTTGATTTTGTTACACGTGAAACGATGAGTACAGCCAGCAGCAGATTTTATTATATGAAATACTCATTCACCTATTTTATGATAGTGTCCTTTACTGCGTTGACAGGGATGATGCTGTTTTTCGATATGATTACCTATGTTATAATAAACAACTTTCTGCAAGCTGATACCTCGCTGCTCTCGCTGCTGTTGTTCAGACTTGCAGTCAATGGCATTGCCTTCTTCTTGGCATATTTAGTGAAGTCTGAGATGAAGCTGTATCAAACAGCAATTGGATTAACAGTTATCCTGCTGGCGCTTGACTTAGTAATTATATTTACCGGGCTTGATATTATAACGATGCTGCATCCTGTCGTTAATTTCACAGAAGACCGTCACAATATTTTATGGATTGTAATACTGCTCATCATAACGTTCATCTGGATCAGGAGGGATAAGCTTGCTTAAGGTTACAGAGTTATCTAAGAGTTACGGCAAACGGAAGGTATTTGATAATTTAAATATTACAGCTGAGCGCGGAGAAATCATCGGCCTGGTCGGAGAAAATGGTGCGGGGAAATCGACACTGCTGAAAATACTTGCAACTTTATCTAAGCCGGATGACGGAGAAGTATTTATAAATGATCAATCGTATAAGAAACATTATAGGGCGCACAGAAAAATTATCGGATATGTGCCTCAGAATATAGCTGTTTGGGAAGATTTGACGGTGTTAGAGAACATGAAATTTTTTGAAAAACTATCGCCGGTCAAAAAGTCAGTTAAAGAAATGAAACATCTGCTCGATAATATTCAGCTCGACAGATATAAAACAAGAGTCAGTCAATTATCAGGCGGCATGAAGCGGAAACTTAATCTCGCTATCAGCTTAATTCATGAACCTGAATTTCTGCTGCTGGATGAACCGACTGCCGGGATAGATTTGAAGTCGAGAATAGAGATTGGTGAATTTCTTAAAAATCTTGCGAGAAATAATAACATGCTGATTATCTATACTTCACATGATATGAATGAAATTAAGGAAGTTTGTGACCGGGTAATTATTATTGGAGAAGATAACTTTTATAGAGAATTACTGTCTGACTACACGGTGTAACGCTATGCGATATAAAATAACGACATACGTTATGCGGGCTGATTTGATACCTTGTTATCATGAGTAAATTGACGTGCGACAGGGTATGACAGTTATAAAGGAGAGATGAATATGATCGCTTATGTATGGGCAGAAGATGAAAACAAGCTCATAGGAAAAGGCAGCTCGCTTCCCTGGAGACTGCCTGCAGATGTAGCTTTCTTTAAAAAAATTACGATGCAGGGCGATATAGTGACGGGGAGAAAAACGTATGAGACGATTCCGAATCGCCCCCTTCCCGGCAGACGTAATATCGTACTGACCAGACAGAAAGATTATCAGTCACCTGGAGCAGTCATTGTTCATTCTAAAGAAGAAGTACTTGAACTGGAACAAAACGGTAAAGAAGATCTGTATGTTATCGGCGGTGCGGATTTATTTAAGATGTTTGAAAATGAAGTTGATGAATTATACCGCACAGTGATTCACGACAGCTTCGAGGGCGATACTTATTTTGATGAAAACTTTGATTATGACAAATTTGAACGGGTTAAATCAAAAGATGGTATTGTCGACGAGAAGAATATATACTCCCATACTTATGAGTTATGGCGAAGAAAATAATGAAAACATCCTGGCCCCCTTACTGTTTTTTCAGATGGGGCTTTTTTATTCTTTGTTGTTCAGCATTTCTGCCAGCATCCTTGTGGCACCATTACATGATATGTCTTCAGCAAATTCACTGAGTACAACCTCATCTATTCCTCCATGTTTTTCCAGCCATAATTGGAACATGCCGATTAAGGCTGAAATCTGATACTCTATCAAGTATTCTATTTTTTCAGGCTCCTTAATTTTCAGTTCATGTATATAGTCCATAATAATTTTACGAATACGCATTTTAAATTCGTGTACAAATGCAGGGTCACCTTCAGGTCCAATTAACACAGCGATTTTTTCACTGTGTTCTTTAATATATTCATTAGTCCGGTCGAGTGTATCAAATACGTTATTGCTCGTTTTATCAAGCTGCATGAGCGGGCTAAGTAAAATATCTTTAGTCGGTATAAGCTGTTCTTTCAGCAGGGCTTGAATTTCATTGATATCACTGAAATATGTATAAAATGTTCCGCGATTATAGCCCGCTTTATCCGTGATTTCTTTGACAGTAATTTTTGGCAGCGGTTTGACTTTGTATATACTCCAAAATGCTTCGATAAGATTATTCTTTGTTATTTCTTTTTGACTCATTTTAGACACTTCTTTCTTTTTTCAACAGATTTCAAGTTATTGTTTGTTGATAGTATTCAACTACTTTATTATGATTATAAGGGATTATACAACACGTTGTTGCCTAAGACAATTGAACAATATATTTAAGGAGAGTACTTAATTTGAAATTATCGGATTTTTCCATAAGACGCCCTAAATTTACGATCGTCATTATGATTATACTTATGCTGCTCGGTATAGTGTCCTTAACCAGACTGCCCTTGCAGCTCATGCCCAATATACAGCCGCCTATAGCCGCTGTGGCCACTACTTATCAGGGGGCCGGTCCTGAAGAAGTCATGGATGATGTGACTAAGCCGATAGAGGAAGAATTATCATCCATTAACGGACTGACTAACATATCTTCACAATCACAAGAAAGCTCTTCGGTCGTAATTTTAGAATTCGGTTACGATATGACAATCGATGAAGTTGAAAGTGATATTACGAGAGCACTTGAAAGTGTTGAACTGCCTGAGCAGGCGGGAGATCCTTCATTCCTTGAGTTTGATATCTCTATGCTGCCGAGTATTCAAATGGCAGTAACTTCAAATGGTGAAAGTGTTGCAGATTATCAGGGACAGGTCGATGACTTAGTGACTGAACTGGAAAATATTGAAGGTGTTGCTTCAATTTCAGAGAACGGCACTGTCGTTGAAGAAATTCAAGTCAACCTTGATATTGATGCACTTTCAGAAGCAAATATGAGTCAAAGTGATGTTGCAGGCTTAATAGAAGCCAACAATATTTCGATACCTAACGCAACTATCGTAGATACTGAAAACCGCAATTCGATTTCTACAAGGACAATCAGTGAAATTGACGGCGTAGAGACACTACGTGAACTCGTGATTGCTGATTTGCCCGGAGGAGAAACTCTGACACTCGATGATGTTGCAGATGTTTCTGTTGAAGAACAGGACAGCAATACAATTACAAGACTAAATCAGAGTGACGCGTTATCAGTTGACGTCATGCTGGCATCTGATGCAAATGCATCGAACGTTAACAGCGAGTTCAATGAAGTACTCGATGAAAAACTGAGTGAAGATGAATTCAGTAATCTGACTGTTGAAACACTATACGATGAAGGTGAATATATTGACCTTGCCATTAACAGTGTTTATACATCGCTGATCAGCGGTGCAGTACTGGCAATGATTATTCTATTTGCTTTCCTAAGAAACTTAAAAGCACCGCTGATTATTGGTATAGCGATACCATTCTCGGTCATTACAACATTCGCACTGCTGTTCTTTACAGATATCAGCATTAACTTAATGACACTTGGCGGGCTTGCCCTCGGTATCGGTATGCTGGTGGATAACGCAGTCGTCGTTATTGAGAATATATACAGGCACTTGGCGATGGGCAAAACACCGAGACAGGCAGCCAGTGAAGGTACCAAAGAGGTTGCATCAGCAATCGTCGCTTCAACATTAACAACCGCGGCAGTCTTCCTGCCAGTTGTATTTGTCAGCGGGCTTGTTGGTCAGCTCTTTACGCCGCTCGCAATTACTGTAGTGTTCAGTTTATTCGCTTCGCTGTTTATCGCACTGACTGTCGTTCCGATGCTGGCGAGCCGTATTTTAGATGCGCCTAAAGAAAACTTGGAACAAGTAAGAAGCGAACGCCCGTATATGAAAGTTTTAACGCGCTTCACACGATGGACTTTAGAACATCGCCTATTGGTTATGATTATTACTGTGCTGCTCGTTATCGCAGGTATTTTTGGTATCTATAATCAGGGGATGACATTAATGCCTGAAAGTGATGAAGGTGCCATTACAATAGAGATAGAAAAAGAACAGGGTACAATTTACGAAGATACTTTTGAGACAGTTCAAAGTATAGAACAAGAGCTTGAAGATCATTCTGAAATAGAAATGTACTTAAGTAACGTTGGCTCAACCCAGCCGATGATGTCTATGTCGGAAGAAACCAGCAAAGCAAGTATTACCGCGACACTCGTAGATCAGAGTGAGCGCAGTGTGACAACAAATGAATTTATCAGCAATGTTGAAGATGACATTGAGGCACTTGATGAGTCTGCGGATATAAATGTTATCCCAATGTCTCAGTCAGGTATGAGCTCAGAGCCGAATACACTGATGCTGAAAGTGTCTGATGATGACGCAGAACGATTAAGAGAATCTGAAGCAACAATCATCGAAGAACTGGAAGCAGATGACAAAATCGAAGGTGTCAGCTCTTCGAGAGAAGATATGGTTACTGAGATGCAGATTAATGTAGACCGTGCAGCTGCTCGTGAAAACGGTCTTCAGCCGGCACAAATTGGCCAAGCGATATACGAAGCATCAAATGGTGTGGAAGCATCAACTGTTGAAGCGGATAATGACTTCCTGTCAATCAATGTAAAATATCCGGATACGTTCCTCGACAGTGTATCTAACTTTGAATCAATGGAAATTCCAAATGCTGAAGGTGAGTATGTTCAAATCAGCGAAGTGGCTGAATTGGAAGAAGCAGACATGCTGCCGATGATTACGAGAGACAGCCAGGAAGAAACAAGCGAACTGACAGTCACTTATTCTTCTGATATGTCACTGAATGAGGCAGGAACTTACGTCGAAGATATCGTTGCAGGTGCAGACTTCAGCGATGACACACACTACTCTGTCGGCGGGGATCTTGAGATGCTGGGAGATGCGATTCCTCAAATGCTGCTCGCCATTGTACTGGGTGTAATCTTTATTTACCTGGTTATGGTTGCTCAGTTTGAATCATTTAAACATCCATTTATCGTTATTATGGCGATGCCGTTAAGTATCGTTGGTATCATGGCGGCACTTGTTGTGACAAATAGCCCGTTAAGCGTCGTATCGTTCGTCGGTATTATTATGCTGCTGGGTATAGTGGTCAATAACTCCATACTGCTGGTGGATTATACAAACCAGCAGAAAGAAAAAGGAATGCCGACTATAGAAGCACTGGAAATCAGTGTTCAGCACCGCTTCCGTCCGATCGTCATTACTGCACTGACGACAGCACTTGGTATGCTGCCGCTGGCAATAGGTATCGGTGAAGGCGGCGAAATGATCGCCCCTATGGGTACAGTCGTTATCGGCGGACTCGTCAGCAGTACATTCTTTACCTTGTTCGTTATCCCGATATTCTATAGTTATATCGATAAAGAAACGCGCAATATGCATAAGAAGTACATGACACCTGAAGGTGAAGTCATTACTCAAAAAGAAGTGGATGCTGCTAAGAGAAAAGAAGCAGAAGAAGAACAGATGAGTATTGATGAAATTGACGAAGAAGAACAAGAAAGAAACTATATCGATGAAATGCAGGCACTCATTGATAAGATGAAGAACCATCGCAATAATAAATAGAAGATACAGTAAAAACTGCCTCACCCGTTTACAAATTGGGTGAGGCAGTTTTTTTATTTGTTCAGCAGCTCTGATATAAGATTATCCATTTTTTCAGGTTCATCCTGCGGGCCGAACCTTTTAACAACTTCACCATTTCTGTCTATCACAAATTTAGTAAAGTTCCACTTTATTTTATTACTCAGCAATCCCCCCTGTTGTTCTTTTAAATGTGTATACAAGGGGTGTTCATTATTACCGTTGACTTTAATCTTTTCATGGATAGGGAAAGTGACACCAAAATTAATTTTACATGCTTCAGCAGCCTCTGCTCCGTCTCCAGGTTCCTGGTTTGCAAATTGATTACAAGGGAAACCGAGAATCGTAAACTTTTGGTCTTTATATTTTTGATACAATTTTTCTAGACCGTCAAATTGTCCGCTTAAACCGCATTTTGTTGCAGTATTGACGATAACAATTACATTATCTCTATACTCTTCCAGTTTATATGTGCTGTGGTCTTTATATTCAACTTCAATATCATAGAGATTATTCATTAATAGTCCTCCTTAAATTTTAGTAGAGCTGGTTTCATACAACATAGTTTTCAATGAATCTTCAAGTTCTTCCATAACCTGCTTTGCTGCCGAATATTTTTCAATATCAATGTTCTGAGATACACATTTGGAGATTTCTTCAGAAATGTGTCTGCGTTCACGTATTGCTTTATTGGTCAAATACACTCCGAGCTGACGTTTGTCCTTGTCAAGTCTGCGGCGTAAAATCCATCCCGCATCTTCCATCCTTTTTAACAAAGGTGTCAGAGTATTGCTGGCGAGGTCAAGCTGCTGGCCAATTGACTGTAATGTATTATCTTCCTCTGATTCCCATAATATTGAGAGTACGAGGTACTGAGTAAATGTCAGATTAAATTGTGATAAAGTATTTTCGTAAAATCTGGTAAATAGACGACTGACATTATAAGAAGCAAAACATAATTGATCAGCGATCTTTATCTTGTCGTTGATTATTAGAAAAACCTCCTTCTATAAACTTAATCGCACACGATTGATTATTAATATATCGTTATATTATATAAGAATCAAACATTTAGTTCTAAACGATATTCGTTCCATGATGAAAATAAAAAACTGCCTCACCCTTTACAAATTGGGTGAGGCAGTTTTTTTAAATATTAATCAGGAAGTACAGTCTGATCAATATTGGAGTCCATCTCTTCATATTCACGAAGTCTTAAAACTTCATATAGATCCTTGCGGCTCTGCAGCTGGTCTAATATTATTTCCTGGCTGCCGGTTTCTTTAATAGTCTGATAAGCTTTTTCCGTATTATATGCAGCGGCTCTCAATGATGTTACGGGGAAGATGACCAAATCGATACCTATATTAGAAAATGTATCGAGATTAATATAGTCTGTTTTTCCGAATTCAGTCATATTAGCGAGTACCGGAATATCGATATGCTTTCTCACAGTCTTGAAATCTTCTCTTGATGCCATTGCTTCAGGAAATAGTATGTCTGCACCTGCTTTTTTATAAGCAGTCAGACGTTTAAGCATGCCTTCCATACCTTCAACAGCATAAGCATCTGATCGGGCAACGATGACCATCTCGGGAATGACCTGCTTAATCATTTGTATTTTTTTAACCATTTCATCTTCAGGAATTAATTTTTTGCCATTGAGATGTCCGCATTTCTTAGGAATCTGCTGATCTTCAATCTGCACAGCTGCAACTCTTGCTTCTGCCATTTCAAAGCAGGTGCGTGAGACGTTGAGCGGTTCTCCGAAACCGTTATCTATATCTACGAGTAACGGAAGATTAGACGCTCTAATAATCTCTTTTGCACGGCTGACAACATCATCAAGTGTGAGCAGTCCTATATCAGGCAAGCCTTTGCTGGCTGAAAGTGCACCGCCGGATAAATATAGGTGATTAAATCCGCTTTTCTTAGCTAAGAGTGCACTCATGCCGTCATGAGCGCCAACCACTGCCAGTGCTTTATCTGCTTTTACATGTTTCATAAAATCAGAAGCCAGCTGCTGCTGGCTTCTGGGATTTTCAAGTATCCAAGTCATTGTCTATCACCCTTTAGTATCCACTTTTACTCTTGAAAGGCGTCCAAGTATTATAGGGAGGAATACTGACAGTATCGTCAATACTGCAAATAGAATTGCGATTGGTGAAGCAGTAATAATTCCCCATAAACTATCATAGCTCACATTAGCCATTCTGAAATTCTGTTCCAGCTGATTACCGATAATGACTGCTAAAATCAGCGGAGCAGATGGAATTTTTAAGATCTTCATAAATAAACCAATCACTCCGAAAATCATCAGAATCGCAAAGTCGACAATACTGTAACCCAATGTATATGTACCGATAAATGCCAATACTAATATGATTGGATAAAGTACTCTTGGCGGCGTTTTTAAAATCTTAATCAGGAATCCGATTAATAAGATGTTCATAATAACAAGAGCAATATTACCTATAAATAAACTATTGATGAATGTCCAGGCAACTTCAGGCTGGTTTTGAAACAGCATTGGGCCAGGCTGAAGTCCCAGCATAATAAGAGCACCGAGTATTACCGCAGTTGTTCCTGAGCCGGGTATCCCCATAGTGAGTAAGGGGATAAATGCACCAATTGCTGCTGCGTTGTTAGAAGATTCTGGTGCTGCAAGACCTTCCGGTGCGCCTTTACCAAACTCATCGCTTTTTTTAGACAGCTGCTGTTCTGTTGAATAACTGATCATAGATGCAATCGATCCGCCTGCGCCTGGTAAAATACCAATTAAAAATCCAACCGGCGACTGACGAATCATCGGCCAGAATGAACGTTTCCACTGCTCTTTCGTAATCCATGTCTTGCCGACACTTTGCTGGATTCTCTGACTATCATCATTCAGCAGTAAAATATTATAAAGTACTTCACCAACTGCATAGATACCAATAATTACGACAAGAAAGTCAATACCTTCACTTAGATGAGGGATGTCAAATGTATAACGATATACTCCTGACTGAGAATCGATTCCGATGGTCGTAATCAGTAAACCTAAAACCATAGAGACGAAGCCTTTAATCATATTGCCTTTAGATAGTGAAACGACTGCTGATAAAGTAAACAGCAGAAGGAAAAAGTATTCTGCCGGACCGAATTGAAGCGCAAAGTTCGCTAAAGGTTTGGCGAGAAAAACAAAACCAATAATTGCAATTGTTCCTCCGATAAGAGAAGCCAGTGTTGCCAACGTTAAGGCTTGTCCTGCCTGTCCTTTTTTTGTCATTGGATAACCGTCAAAAGTAGCGGCAATTGCCGAACCGTCACCCGGTGTGTTAATTAAGATCGAACTTCTTGAACCGCCGTACATCGCACCGTAATAAATTGCCCCGAGGAGTACAAGTGCACTTGTTGAATCCATACCAAAAGTAATCGGAATCAGTACTGCTACAGCAGTTGCCGGTCCAAGGCCGGGAAGCATTCCGACGATTGTACCCAGGAGACCGCCAAGAATGATGAACAGTAAGTTCTGGAAACTCATGGCTGTTGTTAAACCTTCTAAAAAACTATTCCAATCTACACCCATTGATGAGCCTCCTTTATGGCAAGCTGACGCTTAACAGTTCTGCGAACGTGTACCATGAAATAAATGAAAATAGCACTGCCACAGTAATGTTCATAATCCATTTGCGTCTTCCGTTTATTAAAAATAGTAAAGCGCCTAAAAAAAGCACTGTTGAAATTAAAAATCCGATGCGTTCAAATAACAATGTGTAACCTAAGCATAATACCAGTACAATAATCACTTTTAAGGTCAGTTCTTTATCAGAAAATATTTTATATGCAGTAAATACCTTTTTCTTATCTTTGATTTCAGAGAAGATATAAAGAACTGATAACCCTAAAAGAGTAAATCCTATCAGCAGCGGATAGTTCATTGCTGCTGTAGGATTTCCCACATTTGATTCAGGCAGATTAAATGTAAGTATTAGATAGATTACGGAAATAACCAGTATGATTGAAGGTACTATAAACCTCATGAGCTCCACCCATTTCTCCGTATGTGATTATATTACTCAGTTAAACCTGCTTGTTTCATAAGATCTTCGTACATGCCGCTTTGTTCTTCAAGGAAGGCAGCTGATTCTTCACTGTTCATGTAGTAATCTTCCCAGCTGTTGTTTTCCAGTACATTTTGCCATCCTTCAGTTTCGACCATTTTACTGAGAGTATCATCCCAATATGCAATTTCTTCATCTGTCATATCAGGCGGTCCCATGATTCCGCGCCAGTGAGGGAAAGTGAAATCAATGCCCTGATCCTGCCATGACTGGATGCTCTCATCTTCTGGAATAGGTGCATCTGCTGTCGTTGCAATGATGTTAATGCTGCCGCTTAAGTGCTGTTCAAGTGACTCTGAAAGTGAGAGCGTTGCAACATCTATATGTCCGCCCATAAGCGCAGTCAGAATGTCGCCGCCGCTTTCGTAAATCATGTAATCGAGCTGTGAGACATCCACACCATAATCTGCAGCAACACGTACAAATGATAAGTGGTCGTTATTGCCCAGTGCTGGACCGACCCCGATTTTTAATGACTTAGGGTCTTCTTTAAGCTGATCCAGCATTGCAATCCCATCTTCGAGCTCAGATTCTGCGGGTACAGCAACTGTCATCCATTCTGTTGCGAGCACAGCCAGCGGTGTGAAATCTTCATATGTAAGTTCACTCTGCCCCAGTAAATTATTAGCAATTACCAGACTGGAGTTAATTGATAAAGAGTGGCTGTCTTGACCTTTAAGGTATTGCCAGCCGACTTCACCGCCGCCGCCCGGTTTATTTACAACGTTTAGGTTTTGTTCTACAAGTCCTTCTTCATTCAACACATTTTGAATAGCACGTGCAGTTGTATCCCAACCGCCCCCTGGTGTAGCCGGTGCAACAAATTCAATATTTTTAGCAGGGTATTCTGAATCTGCTGAAGAATCTCCGCTGCTGCAACCGCCAAGCACGAGTGCTGCCGTCAGCATAATAGCTGACATAAATTTTGTACGACCTTTCATAAATTACATCCCCTTTAAAATAGTTTGAAAATTCTTTATCCCATTTATGACCTTCATATTAGATAGTAAATCATCAAATGTAAACGCTACCAAAATTAAAAATATAAAGAACTTTATGTCAATAAAAAACATAAAGTTCACAGTGGATTCTTTTTATATTTTTTTTCAGGGCGGCCTTTATCTCCAAAATCCTGAGAAACGGTTAATTTACCGCACTGTCTTAAGTATTCAAGATATCTTCTGACAGTTGTTCTGGAGGTGCCTAAGTGTTCACCGAGCTGAGAAGATGTCCATTCATGCCGTTGTGAAAACTCTTCTTCTATCTTTTTAAGTGTAACTGGATCGACCCCTTTTGGCAGATTTTGAACAGATGAAGAATGATTTTGAACAAAATATAATTCAATTTCTTCCGGATCCAATTCATCTTTTTCTGAGAGTGTTCTAACTTTCTTCCTGTAATTATTTACCGTATCACTTAGCTTATCCAGTTTTACGGGTTTGACAAGATAGTTTAAGGCGCCGAGCTGCATTGCATTTTTAACTTTTTGGCTTTCCTGGCTGGCAGTGATAAAGATAAAGTTTAAATAAGGATATTTCTTTAAAGCTTTCTCAATCAACTGATCGCCATGCTTATCAGGCAGATAAATATCGACCAGCATTAAATCAATTCTATGTTTTTCTAATACTTTTAAACTATCTGCGGCATTCAGTGAAGTATGAATTTTATCTTCAGGTGAGGACTTCAGCAAATACTCTTTGTACATTTCACCAATTCTGAAGTCGTCTTCCACAATTAAAATGTTCATTTGATCTCTCCCCTTTTTAAATTGGAACTTCAACTGTAAATACAGTTTTTCCGTTGGCTGATTCAACATCTATATATCCGCCGAGGAGTTCTACGTTGGTTGATATATTATAAAGACCATATCCCCTCTGGTTCTCCCCTTCTTTTGTGGAATATCCTTTTTCAAATATTTTTATATTATCTTCGATACCGCTTCCATTATCCTGAACTATAATTTCCATCCAGCCTTCAAAATAGCCGATATATAAAATAATCTGCGGATTATGCCGTGTGAGCACAGCATCAATAGAATTATCAATGAGATTGCTGATTATAGTAATTAAGGCATTAATTGTTCGTTTATCAGTGATATTTGGCATTTGGCTGTCTTCGTCGATAATAAATGAAACTTGTTTTTCATTTGCCTTATTCATCTTCGCAATAATCAAGGCTTTAATTCGATCTTCACCGATACCGTTTAGGTGCTTATCATTCACATCAATATTTTCAATTTCATCGTTCAGGACTTCTCGTATCCCATTATATTTCTCCATTTCGAGGAGTCCTGATATAAGATGCAGCCTGTTTTTATACTCGTGACTCTGCGCTCTCAAATCGTCGAATAGAGACTCTACTATCGTCAGTTTGTTTGAGAGCTCGGACATTTCAGACATGTCCCTCATTATGATCACGTAACCTGACAGTTCTTTTTTCTCATATAAATTATTAAGAATTACGACAACTTCTTTGTTGTTTAAATATGTTTCAAAATATTTGATACCATCGTCAGAATTGTGAGTTTCAATTTTCTTTTTGAAATGGGGTTCAAAGTAATCATTAAGATCCCTGTCAGACCGGCTATGTTCGTCAGGATAATCAAAATATTTGGCTGCTGCATCATTTGCATAGAGTATCTTTCCAGTTAAATCGGCTGCAATAATGCCCTCGTCCAGTGCAGAAAAAATATTCTCACGATTTTTAAGAATCATTGTAATTTCTTTAGGCTCGTAGCCTAATGTTTCAGATTTTATGTATTTGCCAAACCATCTGCTAATGAAAAAGCTGATGATAATAAAAAAGATAATGATATATATCAGCTGATATATTTTAGCTGTAATTTTCTCGGTAATTTTGCTTTCAAAATAGCCGACTTTTATGACGCCGCTTAATTGCCTGACCTCATCCCCGGTATATACTGGGGCCATCGCTATGATAGATGGTTCGATGTACTTATCAGACTTGACTGTGTAGTAAGCTCCAAACATATTTGCTCTTCCATCTTCCTCAAAAGGTTCATGCTTACCTATCATCGAGGGGTCAGGATGAGAAATAATTTTTCCGCTTCGGCTTTTGACAATTACAAAGTCTATATCATTTTCAAAAATATACTGGTTAGTTAATGATTGTACTTTATCATTGTCAGCTAAATCATCGCTGCTGACCAGTGAAGGCAGAAAAGAAATCGTCTTTGCTGATTGAAGTGTCAGCCGTTTGGCATTGGTATAATATTCATTCATTGAATGGTAAAGATAAAAAACCGATAATGCGATGATTATCAGACTGATGAGGCCAATTAAAATGCCGTTTATTTTTGTTTCGAGACTGACTCCGAGAAGTCGCTTCATAAATATCATGCTTCCTTAGACAAGTTAAGAACTATTATAGCAGACTGCAGAATTTTCAAAATACTATTTTAGAAAGCGGTTACTTTTAAGATTGAAAAAACTCCATTATCTCACTGCTGGAAATAAAAAATCTGCAGTAAGAAAATGGAGTTCTTAAAATTGTCATGGATGTTCTGAGTTTATTTCAAACGCTCTGCTGCTGATAAGCCCGCAGTACGTCCGAATACAGAGCCTGACATCAGGCCGGAACCGCCTGGATAGTTATGATAGAATAAGTCTCCTACCATTTCTCCTGCTGCATAGAGCCCTTCAATGTGGTCGCCTGATTCATTCAGCACTTCTGCTTTTTCATTCACCTTGACGCCGCCGAAAGTGAATGTAATTCCACAAGTGACTGGATATGCGTAATATGGTGCCTCGTTGAATTTAAGTGCCCAGTTTGTTTTTTCGGGACTGAGTCCTTTTGTAGACTTGCCATCTTTAATCCCCGGATTATAATTGCCTTCTTGTACAGCGTCATTATAGTCATTAATCGTTTTTACAAATGATTCTGTATCGACTTGCATCTTCTCTGCTAATTCTTCAATTGTATCTGCCTTAAAGACTGTTGCTTCATCCAATTCGTATTCTACTCTTAAATTCGGGCGCACTTGGCTGTCATATAACTGGAATGCTTTATGATCCGGCTGTTTTAATGTTTCTTTACCGTATTTAGCATAAGTATAGTTACGGAAATCAGCACCTTCGTCAACGAATCGATGTCCTTCATTGTTAATAATTAACCCTAAAGGATATGATGATTTTTTATAAATATCACCTGGTTTACTGTAATCACCAACTCGCGGTGCATTATAGTCTGTCGTATGTGCGTGACATCCATCGTACTGTCCGGCACGTACAGCACCCACTTCTAGTGCCATAGAAATCCCGTCGCCGGTATTATATTCACTGCCTCTAACGACTGCATCTTCCCATTCATCACCAAGGAATTCCATGCGCTTTTCTTTGCTGGCTTCAAAGCCGCCGCAGGCCAATATTACTGAATCAGCCGAAACGGATACTTCACCTTGCTCTTTGCTTTTGACTTTAACACCTGATACTTTACCATCTGCCGTTTCAATTTTAACGGCAGGTGATTCATACCAGATTTCTACGCCGTTCTCTTGTGCTTTTTTGAAAAGTGATTCAACAAGACCAATTCCTTTTTTGTCCGTCTTAACAGGCAATCCGCCCCAGAATGTTTTCTTGCCGTCAGTCTCATAAAACTGATTTTCATTCATAATAAATTTGACGCCTTGTTCCTTCATCCATAGAATCGTTTCGTGAGATTTAGAAACGAGATGATCTGCAAGTTTTGTATATCCTTTTATGTTATTAAATGTATTTCCATTTGCAATCACAATATCCACCGCACATTGTTTTCGTACAGCTTTCTCAACATCAATACTGTTTGCAATTATAATCGTTGAATTCAGCAATACACAGCAAAGAGCCACCCGACAGCACCCACCCACAAAAATA
>ERZ808028.875-NODE-875-length-21045-cov-4.489031_pt1 | contig 21045 bp, 11 predicted proteins | sample MGYA00380184_ERZ808028 | MGnify/ENA primary metagenome ERZ808028 (study PRJEB31490, sample SAMN06133397) | mouse gut metagenome | isolation source: J8_1 | host: mice | place: China: Chengdu | collected 2015-05 ...
TATTATATAAGTAATAAATTATAAGGTCAATGGTTTGTTAACGAATTGTTTACAATATTCATAATAAATTAAAAAAGCAGCAGGCTTTCGCCCACTGCTTTTCTATTTTAATATTCAAGCGCATTTGCTTCAGGTAAATCTTGAAGTTCAATACCTTCGCCGGGAATTTCCGTGCTGCCGTTGCTGGTGGTAACAACAGATAAACTGCTTAAACTGAACAAATCGATTTCAACCTCAGGAGGTAAATATTTTTTTGTCATTTTTCCACACCTCCATTTTATACGTTAAAGTAATCAGTTGTATTAATCTGATATTCTGTTCCGTTGAAATCATAGCTGAATGAATATGATACAAAGCACTGAATCTGATAAGGCGCTTGTGAATACTTAGCATACGCAGCATCACTTATATACATATAGAACTGACCTGTAACAGCCTTCTTTGAAGCCGGATATTTCTGAACAGAGTTATTATCCGTATTCAAAATGCTTAAACCATATGCTCTGATGTCATTTTCATCCACACCATTTGTAACACGAATATATACATAAGTTTTTCCGTCTTTAGACTCAACTGTCTGCTTATAAACAAACGGTGCCTTGCTGTCAAGCTTAAGCTTGAGATATGCATCTGCAGTCATACCATTATCTGTTGTGTTCGCAAACTGATCAACCTTATCAGCTGTCAGCTCCGTACCATCAACATAATACTTATTACCGTCTGTAGTAATTAAAGTATAAGCTTCATCGGCAATTGCCACAAACATATATGAACTGCTGTAGCTTACAATCTGATATTTATTATCAGCAGTCTTAACAGCCCATGCATAGAACTGAGCATTATCTGTTGAAACAGTAACCTCTGTACCTGATTCTGCAATATTACCATTGAGCTTCTTGCCCACTATTGTATTACCGTCAGAAACTGTAACAGTAACTGTCGGAATAGATTCAAATACAGGCTTAGCAAGATAATTATTATTGCCTTTATCAATGAAATTCCATTCCTTGAAGCTATAGAATGGCATTACAGGAGCAACAAGCTTTGACTTAGCGGTTTCAAGGTCAGTAGCATAAATAACATCTGAAACATTACCATAGCCGTTATAAACCTTAAGAACCACACCTGTTGCAGCATTTTCAGAAGCATTAATCTGTGCAGTTACTCTGATATCACAGTCAGCCTTACGAAGCATTTCTGTGCCGGTAAAGGATGAAAGCTTTGAAACTGTAACAGGCTTAATGATTTCACCATTATAAACCTTATTACCATCCTCATCATCCGTAGCGTTCATATACTTATCAAGGTCGCCCTTTTTGAAAGTCTGAACAAGCCATGTAACAACTGCGTCACTATCAGCACCGGTGTCAAATGTAAACATTTCACCATAATATTTCTGATCCTTAGCATTTATAATCGTAGCTGTTGCATTACCATTATCATCAAGTGTCTGAACTGTCAGGTATGATGTGTAGAGATTAACCTCAAGTCCGTTAAGCATCTCAAGAAGAGCTGTTGTAAGCGGATCGGTTTCATCCGTGGAAGTTGCACAAAGCTTTGTGCCTGCAGCAACATTACCACCTGTTGCCTCATTATAGTTAGTCGCAATTTCATCCGTTGCAAGAACATAAACTGATGGCTTTGTTAAATCAGTACCATTGCTGAGCTGATCAACATAAGCATCAAACTGAGCAAGTGCTTCAGGAGTATATCTGTCACGCTCCATTGCAGAAACAACATCTGTTACTGCATCATAGCTTGCATATCTGTCGCTTGCATCGCAATCCTTAAGAGCTGTTTTCTCAATTGCAGCGGTAGAATCATTTACAGTAATCTGGTCTGCAGAAAGTGTATTGATATCCGGTTCAGCATAAGTGTATTCCTTATTGTCCAAAACAATTGTTTCAGGCTCAAGTGTCTCATACTTAGCATTGCCCGCAGTATCAATTTTATCCTGCTTACCCTGATTAACCGCACTGTTCATATTAAGCCAGCTTGACATTGTCTTAACCTGAACCTTTTCACCGGTATCAGCATTCGTTTCAAAAATACCATCATTCAATAATGGAGTCTTTTCATCAATCTGAGCCTGTAATTCAGTTGAATCAACAACAGGCATTAATGAACGCTTATAAGAATTAACCAAATCAAGAAGTTCATCATACTCAGTACCGGTTAATTTGGTGTATCTCCAATATTCCTGATCTTCAACAGGATTTGATTTGTCAAGATAGTAATTAAAGTGAGTTGATGCTTCAGAAAGGAAATCACTGAAATTATTTATTGTTTCTTCAGTATAATTACCATTCTCTTTTTCAACTTCTACAAAATTCTTATTCTCATTTATTGTTGCCTGAGAATCATTGAATTTTTCGATTGTGAAGAGAGCTTCATATTTGTCAATAATGTTTTCAATAATCTGAGCCTGAACAGGGTCAGTGTTTGTTGTAGCATCACCAAAGATGTTATTACCCTTTTCATCTGTATAGATGAATGAATGTGTGCTTCCGTCAGGTGTTGTGCCGTAAGCTGTTGTATAAGCCTTTTCAACACCATTTTCTTCGTATCTTGTGTTCTTCATATTTTCTACGAAGAAATAGCCCTCTCCAAGTGCTCTCATATATTCACGATATGAAGCAGCAGAATAATCAGAACCAACCAGGTCACCTGCAGCTACGATAGATTCAATTCTGCCTGTAGCTTTATTTCTGACAATGTTAAGCTTCTTGTTGGCAAAGGTTTCAACGAATTCACGAACAGCACCCTTGTCACAGGTACTTACGCCAATGTTGTAGTATGAATAAATTTCTTCACTGTTGTTGAAACCGGCTATGCTAACATTACCCCTATTTATACCTAAACCATGTTCCAAGATAAAGTTTGCAGACTTCTCAGCAGCGTACTGGTCAGTTGCAGGATCAACAAGAGGATTCTTCTCAAGTGAATCCTTACCGGTAAGAACGATGGTACCATTCCATGAATTAGTACTTGCAAATGTTTGGTTAATTTCTGCAAAAGCTCTTGTAAGACCGACATTAGTACCGGCAAAAGTACCATTCATTACATTCTTGGAAATGTCAGAATAGTATCTGCCGTCAAAAGATGTATCAGTTGTATGGGTTGCAGAACCCACATAAGAAATTGCAGTATCCAAGCCTGTTGTATTATTAAGGAATGAAGAAGCATAAGTACTATTATCATCTCCAGGTTTCCATTTTAAGTTAGAAGCCTTGAAGGTGATTGAGTAGCCTGTCGGCTTACCGCTTGCATCACGATTGATAATCGGGTTATCCGGGTTTGAATAATCCAGATAATAGTCAGCCATAACTACATTGGAAGTATTATGTGTTGAACCATTGTATCCGTTATCCTTATGTTCAACAGCACCGAAGGAACCGGAGTTAACACCGACACTCTTGTCAATATCATCAAACTGACTTTCAATCAAAGAAGGAGTAGCATAATTTGAATCATTTGTTGATGCAGCGTCGCCCCAGTTCGCCTGTTGCTTGAACACGCCTGTACCATGCTTAACCTTCGGTTCGGAGTCTTCTGTATTAATATTATAATTGCTCCACTTTGTCTGACTTGAAATAATATCTGTTGCTGTACCCTCAGAACCGATAAATCTTGTGTAAAGACCTACGGAAGCTCTTCTGTCATTCGAACCGGCATTCTGTTCATTTCTAATAAACTGAACAGTATGTGCAATTGATGGGTTAGGCATTACGTAAGCAAATGCAAACTCTGAGTGCTCTGTTCCATCTGCATCCTTATATCTGATGATAAGAATTACACCGTCTTCTGTATAGGATTCTGTATCAGCATTATATTTGAAATAGTCTGATACATAGCCTCTGAGGATATATTCGCTGTATTCGCCTTCCTTTGTAGCTGCCTTAACAAGCTCAGCATATAAGCCTGAACCTGAGCAACCATACTCAGAGCAGATTGATTCATCAGAATAGCAATATACAGCACCCGGATCAGAAGTATCTATGCGGTATGGATACTTAATTCTTATCTTAGTAGCACGCTCACCGTAGTTATTGGTACGGCTGTCATAATCAAGTCTGTCAGAAATTTCCTGACCATACTTATAATACTCAGCGTTAGCTTTATGTGTATAAATAATCTGATCCATATCAACAGCAAGTGTATTTGATTCTACATCATCCGGACTCGGAAGATCCTGACCCTTGTAGCACCATACCTGCTTACCATAGGATTCGCTTGTTGCATCACAGTTGATAAAGCCAAGCTCATAAACTGTTTTGCCATCCTTAACCTGGGTTGCAACAGTTGCTTCACGAACAACTTTACCCTCGCTGTTTTTAAATTTTACCCAAGAATTGGAATCATAATTAATAATTTCAAAATTGAATGTGAAAAGTGTACCATTATATTCTGTACCGTAAAGTACACCTGTTGTATTTGTTTCAGGAATCAGGCGGAAAGTATAAAGTCCGTTATACTGATTGCCAGCCAAACCAACATCAAACTTGTTACCTGCATAAATACCTGCTAAATCATTAGAGGTAACCTTTCCAAGCTTGAGTGAATCTGTACCATTATACTTTAACGGGAAGGATACAGGCCATCCGCTTTCGGTGTAACCTACAAGATTAAGAACAGTATTGTTACCTGACAAACCACCACTTTGTCTTGTAGCAAGAGCACCGTCCTCAACAGCATTCATTTTATCTGTCTGTCCGGTAGCAAGAGGACGTGAGTGAACTGCATTAAGGGTTACAATTTCACCCTTATCATTCTGAACATTAAATAATGAGTTATGACCTGTACCAGAATTTACCCAGCTGTTGCCCTGAATAAGGTAAGAGGACATAAACTGGTTACCATGTCTCTTTTCACTATCACTAACAGTAGAGGTTGCGTCAACACCGTTTATACCCTGATATGGTCCTTCAGGATTAACGGAACGGAATACACGTGTTGTATAAGTCCAACCGTTACCGCCATATGCAACGTATAAATAATAGTAGCCATTCTGATATTTAATGAACGGACCTTCACCGCTGCCGATACCTGCAGAAAGGGTAATCATTTTAGCGCCGCCGGCATCAAGTGAAGAATTCAAATCAGCAACGTATTTTGAAGATCCACCAATAGTAGTACCCTGAGGTGTGAGCTTCTTTAAAGCAATACCTGACTGATATGAGCCATAAACCATATAGAGTGTACCATCCGGTGAATAGAAGGTAGCAGGGTCAATGGCGTTAACCTTATCAACATTTGCCTCGCTTCGAGCGATAGTAGTTATATTCGTATATGGACCTGTGATGTTATCACTTGTACCCATAAATATTTCAGACTGCTTAGCACCCCAAGCTGAGGTTGAGCCATAATAGCACCACTTATTGATTGTAGTATTGTACATAACGTGCGGTGCCCATACAAGATAACCTGCACCCGGCAAGTTTTCAGGTGAGGATGCCGTATAACCAAGAGGACCGGCAAGAGCAGTTGTATAAGCCTCGCCAAAGAGTTTCTGATTCTGATAACCGAATCTGCCCTCATCATCACCGATTGCCTTCCAGATATAAGCATCATCAGAATGATAAATCGTCATACCTGTACCGAACATATAGTAATCCATCTTTGTATATTCGGTGTTGGGGTATTTGTCCATATATTCCTGACCTACTGTTCTGCCGTCAGCAAGTGTATAAACAGTAACAGCTGTCGGGTCATGAGCAAAAGCTTTTTCAGACCAGCAATCTGCATACTCATCTACATACATATTATTGATATCAACCTGGGTAAGAACCTCGGTATATACACGTATATCATCAACATATGTATCATAGCCGTTTGCCCAATAGCCACAATAATTATTGTTAGCATTGCCCAAGCCACCGTCGCCGATTGTAATAACTGTGCCTTCTTTTGTTACAAAATCAAGAATATTCTGAGCAAGAGTCTTAGAGTTACCAAAATCACCTGCCACATGGTCATAGGTGTGAGGAACACCGTTTGTATAAATCTTAACATTATCAGATTCAGCATTCGGGTCAACAGTAACCACAATATTCATCCACTGACCGTTAAAGTTACCGGCAGCGTGAAGTGTTTTATCCTGCGGATTAGGTTTGAAATCCTGATATCTCATTCCGGCAGAATTAGAATACTCCTGACGGAAGGTGGTATAACCATTCATATTAGCAAGGAAATAATCGGTACTGGTTTTACTGCTGTCAGTTGCAGCATTCTTGAAACCAACACCGGTATACCAGCCATCATTACCGGTAAATGCAGTAATATCATTAACTACCTGACCTGCATTTTCAACATATCTCCAGTAGCTGAGTGTGATACCGTTACTCTGAGCAGCAACCTTATTTGCTTCCACATTGGCAAGCGGGTTAGGAATTTCGAGATGCTGTGTTTTGTCAGTGGTTGCATTAATTTTTAATACATTCTCTCTCCAGCCGTCAGCATAGTTATAACCATTTGCCTGACCGTTTATATGTCCTGCACCGGCAACAACAGAACCGGATGCACTGGTAAATTTACCATCATACATACCGCCGAGAGTAGGAGTTGAGCTGAGGGTATTACCATTGATACTTACATTATCAAAGCTTTCACGCAGTGCAAGTGTGTCAAGACTATCATTAAGGAAAATCTTTTTCACTGCAGTTGCTTCGCCCTGATATTCACGCCAAGCATTAACAATGATGTATTCAATATTACCTAAATCTGTAAGAGCAATAGGAGCTGAATAGGTTGCACCTGTTACCTTTTCCTCACCATTGACACTCATTGAATACTTAATGGTTGCATCAATGTTTTCAGGGTCGGCAATCGTAATTGTGCTTGCGTTATTAACCTTATTGCCCATCTCAGATGTAATTGCAAGGTCTTTTGAGGTTGCTCTTACATAAGTAGCACTGCTGATGGCAGATGTAATTGTTTCACCTGTCTCTTCGTCAATCAAAACGAGCTGACGAGCCTGAACAGTAACCTCAGACGCAGTATTTAAACCTTCAAATGGAATTACACTGCTTGTATCTGTATATGCAGTCCATTCACCGTTATTAATACGGTATTCCATAGCACCGTCATAAACAGTACCGCCGTTATCAGGTGCAGGTGAAAGTGTAATCTGTGTATCCGGTGCAATTGCCGTACCGGTTGCTACCGACATATCAGGACCTTTGAAGATATAATAGTTGGTAATGCTCAAAGGTGATACCGTAGCACCATCTTTTACAATACAAGCATAAATTGTTACGGCAGAATGATCACTGCTGCCTGCAAAGGGTGCAAACTCGCCGGTATACGTACTAACGTCAGCCTTCAGCATATCACTGAGTGTAACCTGTGATTCACCGTCATATACAACCTTATATTTAATCTGTGCAGAAGCATCCAGCTCCTGCTGTGGGGTAATTGTCACCATCGTATCGGGACCGAGTGCCGGCAACTCCGGTGTTACCACAGGCTCTGTATATGCCATCGCAGGGAATCTGAGTGCTTTAAATGTGTTTGTAAGATTGGTAGCAATTGTAGCATCAACATTAACATATTTATCACTGGTAAACGGAGCAATCATTGCATCCTGTGCAGCATTATATGCCTCCATAAAAGCATCCCATAAATCTTTATCAAAGCTGCCCTGTCCCTTTTCTGCAACACGCTGCATAGGGGAAACAGTTTCCTTTGAATCCTCATTAAAAATAGGAGTTGTTAAAGCAGAACGAATCTTTGCATAATTTGACCCAATAACTGTACTTTGCTTTGCAACCTCTGTAATAGCTTTGCTATAGTGCGTCTCGTAATTCTCCATTGCTGTGGTATTGGAAGAAGAATCCGTTACATTCACAAAGAAAGACTCCGGATTATATAAGAGTCTGTCAAAGTACATCAGAAAGTTTTCTGCACCGCCCTGTTTGAAATTCTTAACCGTCTTAAGACGTGCCTTATTCGCATCAATAGAATCCAGAACAACCTTATAGTTCACAATATGAACCGGTACGCTTGAGTTCAGTACACGAGGCCACCTATTAGTATTATAAGTAGTTGAATCTGTAAAATAAGCAGTAAGCGAAATAGACTCGTTCCTATAATACTCATTAGGATCATTATCAAAATTACCGTTAAAGGTCATCAGGTTACAAAAACCGGTAGACTGACCCTTAGAGAATGAAACAGCATTCCAGCCGCCGGTTGCAATGCCATCATTGTGCAACTGGTAACCGACTTCGGTATTTGCGTTTGCCATAGCCCAACCATAGTCCCAGTTATTACCACTACCTTGCACGCCCTTCCAGTTGCCGGTCAAAGCAAGGTCACTATTAGTTGAGGCTAAGGTAATAAGACCGACATAACGATTTCTACTACCTATACCCGATACATGTTTAGTAACAATCATTATCGGTGCTTTCGGCTCATGTCCTGCGACACCGCAGTAAAGCATAGTAACCTCCGGATTACGCATCCATGCCTGTGTGTAATTTGAATCACTAGCACTTCCCGATTCACTTTCTGAATTGGCTGCCCAAAGCAGATTGTTCCAATACTGTGACTCTGTACCTGAAAGTGCTTTATCATCATTATTTTTCCTGATTCCGGCGCTTGCGACAGCCTGTACTCTGTTTTCATCCCAAGGATTCTTCGTCATATTGCCAAGGGTCAAACGCATACGCCAATAGGCTCTTGTAATATTATCCTGTGTTACAACATTATCCTTATTGCCGCCATAGTAATATGCGTCATAAACCTTGTTGCCATCAACATAAGCCTGATATGCAGCACGCATATTCATATAAACGGTATTATCTATCATTGCGTTCTCATACTCAGTCATTTTTTCTTTGAGCATATCAATGGTAGCGTGTGCATTATTACGGATAATTACATTGTCAATGTAACCATCAACACCTTGGCTCCAGTAGTTCGGACCGGCACCGTACCAAACAGACCTTGCTTCAGCAAAATAAGCAGACGGACCTTTGCCCAAATACTTCTTAATATTATAAGCACCTATATCCTCAAGCAAATCCTTTGAAAGATCAATTACCTTTGTCTGAACATTATTCACGTAAAATGTGATAACATCAAAATTCGGGTTATCGGCACTTGGTACAATATTAATGATGATTTCATTCCACTGATTTGCCTTTAATTCAGAGCCAAAGCAGCCGCGCGCATCAAAATAGTTGTTGCCGTTGCTTACGCCTGCACCATCCTGGTCCCAGCAGAAGAAAGCTTCACCGTCTTCCCTCAAAGTGAAATAGGTTCTTCCGGTGTTAGATTCCTGCTCGCCGACTGTTAAAATTATACCGTTATCAGCATTTAACGGGTTATAGCTGAATGAAATCGTATAACCGGTTGAAGACGTAACAGGGGTATAGTCATTGATCGTTTTTGTATGCTTAGAAACATCAATAACTCTGCCCACTTCGTTGTCATCGTATGTAGCGGAATTATGACCGCAGAAATCGTAGAAAAGAACTGCCGGTTTGAATTCATCTGCAAAAGCAGTGAGTGTCATCATCGGAATTGATGTAACAATCATCAGCACTGCAAGAAATGCAGAAAGCAATCGTTTTGACCATCTAACTTTCATAGATTAATTCCTCCTTTTCGGCAAACAGTATCAAGGTCATAAATGCTAAGGCTTACTGACTACGCCTTTCACAAAAAATCACAAGATATTGTGTGCCCACGGGTGTTAAAATAGATTTTTGCATACTACACCCAATTATTTACGGTAATATTATAATACTATGTTATTTAATTGTCAATGAATTTTTGAACAAATTGTAAAATTTTTTTCAAAAACTTTCATAGACTTTTGTTTATTTTAACGTCTATTATATTTAAGAGCAAAATCCCCTGCAGAAGCAGAGGATTTTGACATATCTATTTTATTTTAAGCGTTCTTATATATGCCTTGGTTTCTTTGCTAACCCGAAAGGATTCACAGGTTTTCTGAATGGCTTTATTATGTACCCATACCGGAAGGATTTTCTTTTCAAAAATTTCCATAACCTTATCTTCATATTTAACAAAGGCAACGGACAATGCCCACGCAACAGCCATATTGATATAATACTCTTCTCTGTCAATGGACAGCAGTATGGCATTCACTCTGTCAATATACTCATCGACAAGGTAGTAGTCCATAAGCATAACTACAAGAAAACGCATTTCATACTCACTGCCGTTTTTATACTGCATTAAGAAATCCCAAACTTCTTCTCTGTTCTTTTCCGTGAATTTCAATGTAGAGCATACACAATCACACACAGCCCAATTGTCTATCAAAGGCACGAATTCAGCCAATTCCTTCAAACGCTCATCAATACCGAGCTTTTTGTAACCGATAAGAAAGCCCTTAATCATTTTTTCTTCATAGTATTCAACAGGAAATCGGACATTATTCTTAGCTATGCTTTTAGCAAGCTTTCTCAGAACAGGTATTCTGACTCCGATTATATTATCCGCACTGATATTCGGAACAAGCTTTGAATGAAATGCTTTATAGTCCAAATCCTGATTTGCAAACAATTCTTCTCTTAAATTCATTACAGATATTCCCCCAATTCCTTTAATTTTTCATCCTCAACCTTAACTAAATTCTCTCTGATTTCACATTTTAAATCAAAGGTGTTCACAAGCTTAGGATTTCGCACCTCGGCAACATCATCGTTGATTTTTATTATATTGGCAATACCGCCGAGAGCACCTAACAGATAGTTGAATCTTGTCGGTATATATGTGTTGAAGCAATCGCTTATACCAGCCCTGACATTGGAATACCTTGTTATAAAATATCCTATGGCAACAAATACAACAGCACATACAAAAAAATAAACAGGCTTATCAAGACTTGTGAACAGTTCGGCGATACCTCCGCTGAAAAGATAACCCATTCTTATATCAAGCAGATGTGATGTTACAGAGCACACTGCAGATATAATTGTAATTAATATAAAAAGAAACGGACTCTCAATAAAAATAAACAAAAGCGCAAGGCTGATATTGCCTGACACAAAGGAACACAGCATTGTTATAAGCAGACAAACCTTCTGCACAGCTTTAAGCTCATCGGCAAGTGCAAGCATTACACCGAGAATTACAAAGAGCATAAAATAATGACCTGTCATATAATCAGCGAGCTGTTCACTGCTGCAGCCGTTTTCAAACAAGTCCTTTATACCTGTTATAACATTGTCATCCTTAACCATTGTTCCGCCATAGCTTTTATAATAGAATAAATCATTAAAGCTATTGCTTCCGAACAAGGAAAGAATTGTGGATATGACGGCAAACAAAACGGCAGTAACTATACCCTTATCAGATACAAAGCGTGCCATGCTCATAAGCAAATCCTTCAGCACATCACCAAGATAGCGCATTGCAAGACCGACAAGAACTGATGAAATCAGCGTTACCGAAAAAGAAATATATTTATTGAAATGCTCATAAAAATAGGAATACATTAATGCTGCGGCAATGCCTGCAAAAAAAGAAATCTGAATGCCCGATGCTGTTGCAAACACGCACAGACAAATCACTGCCCAGAAGGCTTTAAGCCCTCTTTCACCATTGGTAAAATACATCGTTATAAAATAGCTAAAAACATACGGCACAAGCTTCAGTAAAAGCTGAGAAAAATTAAGCAGCACAACGTCTGCACCGTCACCGATATAATAGCCGAGAAGCTGCAGAAATTCAGCTATTACAATAAATGCCGATGATATTATAAATGCCAGAAGTGATGAATTATGAATCCTGTTAAAAAAACTGTAAGCTCTCATATTTTAATTATTGTCAATAATAAGAGCTTACATACATTTTTTTACAGATTAATATTATAAATTTTACTATGCTTGAGGCTTATACAGCTGTCACTGCCGACAATGATATGGTCAAGAAGCTTAATACCAACAAATTCAAGCATCTGCGACAGCTTGATTGAATAATTCAAATCCTGTGCTGAGGGAGTGGCTGTTGTATTCGGATGATTATGCGTAATAACTACGCTGACAGCATTATCCCTTATAGCTGTTGCAACCAGCTTTTTATCATCAACCTCTGTCTGATTGGCGCTGCCTGCACCTACACTATGGCAGTTAATAATATTGTTATGATTATCAAGGGTTATGAGATAAGCGTTTTCCACAACATCAGCGGCAAACAAATTCCTGCAGTATTCAAAGCAAGCTTCCATTTTATCAAAGGAAGTAATGCGGCTGTTTCGGTTTAAGGATGCTCTTTTGTACAAATTCTTAATGAGAGAAATGGCTACCGCCGTTGATTCGCCGATTCCTTTAATCTGCATTAAATCCCTTACATCTGCATTCAAAACACCCTCAAGGGAGCCAAAGGTATTCATTAACGCATAGGAAAGCTCCTTAACATCCTTCCTCGGAATAATTACCGAAAGAAACAGTTCAAGCAGATTGTGGTCAGGGGCATTATCCATACCGCCGTTAATATAGGTATTGCGCATTCTCGCTCTGTGACCTTCTCTTTCCAACTCAGGCAAAACATTTCCTCCTACCACTTTTTATCATCAAAATCCGGACAGGCTTTATTTTTTAATGCTGCCCTTATTTCAACATAGCAGCCGCATTTCAGACACATACCCGAAATCAGATTATCACATTCTTTGCAAAGTGACAACCGTTTTTTATACAAATCGTCGTTGACCTTTAGGCTGTTCTCAATCGTATCCAAATAATCCTTTACACCTGCAAAGGATTTCTGCTCACCTGCTTCAAGCAACAGGCATTTTTTACAAACTGACATTATCTTTCAATAACAAACTTCACAATACTGCAGGGAGGTATTGCGGCAGTAAAGCCGTCACTGCGCTTTCTGTAATTGTCAAATTCCTTTATACTGATATTATCGCTGTTATCAAAATCATTTTTATCGTGAATATCACCGCTGATTATTTCTGCGCTGATATTTTTAACCTTTGTATCGGCAATCTGACATTTTATCTTTTTCGTCTTTACTGCCGAGGTATTGGTAATTGTAGAATAAATTACGCCATTATCATCAACAGATGCAGATTCAACAAGCTCAGGAAAGCTTCTGCCTGCCTCCTTGCTGTCAATATCATCACTTGTTATATATGAGCCAAGAAGCGTATTTTCCTGATGAGCCTTATACATTTTAAATACGTGATAGGTAGGTGTAAGCACCATTTTATCACCTTCGGTAAGAATAACTGCCTGAAGAACATTAACCGTCTGTGCTATATTTGCCATCATAATTCTGTCAGCGTGCTTATTGAAAATATTCAACGTCAAGCCTGCAACAATTGCATCACGCATTGTATTTTGCTGGTATAAGAAACCGGGATTGGTTTCAGGCTCAACATCATACCAGGTGCCCCATTCATCAACAATAAGCTTAACCCATCTCTGGGGATTAATGCTGTCCATCATAGCAAGGTGCATGGTTATAAGCTCTTCCATTCTGTAAGCCCTTGCAATTGTCTTATAATATGTTTTTGTATCAAAATCTGTTGATGAGCCTTTCTCTTCCCATGTATCGCCCGGAATTGTATAATAATGAAGGGCAAGTCCTTTTGCGTGATGCTTAACCTTGTCCATTACCTCCTTTGTCCAGTGGTAATCATCAACATTAGGACCGCAGGCAATGCGAATGATTTTATTATTGCTGTCATAATCACGTACATATGTATTATATCTCTTAAAAAGGCAACCATAATATTCAGGGTCCATATTACCGCCGCAGCCCCAGGATTCATTGCCCACACCGAAATACTTGATTTTCCACGGCTTATCCTGACCGTTCTTTTTTCTGAGCTCAGCCATTGGCGAAATGCCGTCAAAGGTCATATACTCCACCCACTCATTCATTTCCTGAACAGTGCCCGAGCCGACGTTGCCGTTAATATAGGTATCACATCCAAGCTGTCTGCAAAGCTCAAAATATTCGTGAGTACCGAAGGAATTATCCTCAACAACACCGCCCCAATGGGTGTTAATCATTTTCTTTCTGCTTTCCTTGGGACCGATACCATCCTTCCAATGGTATTCATCGGCAAAGCAGCCGCCGGGCCATCTTAGAACAGGAATGCCCATTTCCTTAAGTGCATTGACAACGTCACATCTCATACCGTTAATATTGGGAATTTTTGAATTTTCGCCCACAAAAATTCCGTCATATATGCATCTACCCAGATGCTCTGCAAAATGACCGTAAATATCTTTATTGATTTTACTGATTTTCTGATTCGGATTAATTAAATATTTTTCCATAATTATTTTCCTTAAATTAAATTAAAAAATATATTTACACATTAACACATAGCATAATAATTGTCAATTAAGTATTGACAATTTCATTAAATATGTTATCATATTCCTATGATTTTAGTAGGAATATGAACAGAACGTGAGGTATTATATATATGAATCAAAAATTCACTGTCACAGGAATGAGCTGTGCTGCCTGCTCTGCAAGAGTTGAAAAGGCAGTTGCACCACTGTCAAACGAAGTTAATGTCAATCTGCTTGCAGGCACGATGACAGCAGATTATGACTGTGACACAAAGGAAATTATAACTGCCGTAAAAAAAGCAGGCTATGGCTGTGAGGTATTCAAGCTTAAAAAGGCAGACAGTGCACACGAAATAAAGGAAATGAAAAAAAGAGTAATCCTGTCTGTGATTTTTTTAGTGTTTCTTATGTATTTTTCAATGGCACATATGCTTGGCTACAGTCTGCCGTGGATATTAGGCGAACATATTCCTAATGCCGTTGCCCAATTGATTTTTCTTATACCGATAATGATTGTAAATTACAAGTTTTTTACCAATGGCTTTAAATCCCTTATTAAACTGAACCCCGATATGGACAGCCTTGTAGCAATCGGTTCAGGTGCGTCATTTATTTACAGTATGATTTCTTTGATATTCTTTGACGAAGGACATCTTTATTTTGAGTCAGCAGGTATGATACTTGCACTGATTACAGTGGGAAAATATCTTGAAACCATAAGTAAGGGTAAAACGAAGGATGCTATCAATGCACTGATTGACCTTGTACCTGAAAAAGCAATTGTATTAAAAGATAATGTTGAAACAGAAATTGAATCCGCAATGATAAGCAAGGGTGATCTCGTTGTAGTAAAGCCCGGTATGAGAATTGCCGTTGACGGTGTTATTGTGAAAGGCAGCGGCTCCATCGACCAGAGTGCAGTTACGGGCGAAAGCGTGCCTGTTGATTTAACTGTCAACGATAAGGTAATCAGCGGAACGGTTAATAAAAACGGAACATTTATTTTTAAGGCAACGGCAGTCGGTGATGAATCAACACTTTCAAGAATTATAGCCCTTGTTGAAGAGGCTTCATCATCAAAGGCTCCTGCACAAAGACTTGCCGATAAAATCGCATCGGTCTTTGTGCCTGTGGTGATTGTTATAGCTATTATTGCCTTTGCTGTGTGGCTTATTATAGGAAAAGGTTTTGAATTTGCTTTCTCCATAGGTGTATCCGTGCTTGTAATAAGCTGTCCCTGTGCACTTGGTCTTGCTACTCCCTGTGCAATTATGATAGGAACAGGCAAAGGTGCAGAAAACGGAATTTTGTTCAAGGATGCTGCAGCACTTGAAAATTTAGGCAAATGCAACACAGTTGTTTTTGATAAGACCGGAACGATAACGCAGGGTGAAATGTTTGTGACAGATGTTACGGACAATGCGGATTTGAATATAATTTACAGCATTGAAAATATATCCGAACATCCCCTCTCTGCTGCAATATGTAATTACTGCAAAGAAAAAGGTGCAAGGCTGCTGCCTGTTGAAAGCAGTGAATATATTATAGGTCAGGGAATTGTTGCAACCATAAATGGTAAAACCTATAAGGCAGGCAACAGCAAGCTCACAGGCTTTACTGACAATGAATATTCTTACAGCGGGAAAACCGCAATACTATTCACCTGTAACGACGAATATTTGTGCACGGTTGCAGTTGCTGATAAAATCAAAAAAGATGCAAAGGAAGCCATTGAAAGCATAAAGCTTGATACAATTATGATAACGGGTGACAACGAAATCACTGCGTATGCCATAACACAGCAGGTAGGAATAAAAAACTTTATTGCATCTGCTATGCCTGATGATAAAGAAAAGAAAATCAAGGAGCTGATTGACAGCGGCAAAACCGTTGCAATGATAGGTGACGGAATTAATGATTCCCCTGCCCTCACACGTGCCGATGTAGGAATTGCAATCGGAGCAGGCTCTGACATAGCAATAGAATCGGCTGACGTTGTTCTTGTAAGTGATAAGCTGACAGACGTATCCAAAGCAATCAGATTATCGAAGAAAACATTAAAGAATATCAGAGAAAATCTTTTCTGGGCATTTTTCTATAACTGTCTTGGGATTCCGCTGGCAGCAGGCGTTTTCTACGGCATATTCGGCTGGACACTCAATCCTATGATTGCAGCCGCCTGTATGAGCTTAAGCTCCGTAACAGTTGTATGCAATGCACTGAGATTAAGACGCTTTAAATAACAAAGAACAGAGAGCTGTGTCAAAGGATACAGCTCTCTGTTCTTTATTATGCTATGAATTAATCTTTAACTGCTATTTTGAAAGCAGCTTCAACATCTGTAAGATATTTGTAATTATACCATGGAGCATCGTGTTCAATCATTTTTAGTATTTCCGGGCAAATATCCTTGTTGATAATAAACTTCGTTATTGAAAATTGCTCACGGATGTTTTTGGTAAAGTATTTAACATTAAACAGCTGAAAATCAGTAAGCATCAAAAAAACACCCTGCTGAAACTTCATTCGTGTATTTGTGGGAACATCAATCAGCTTTGCCTTAGGAACAGGTCGAGTATTAAGCCTTTCAAGATGCTGTCTGAAATCCTCTGTCATACGAAGCCCTTTATTTTCAATAACCTCCTTGACGGTCTTTTTAATATCCTCCTCATCAAAGCAGGAAACATATATTTCAAGATTCCTGAGCCATTTATTCGCTGTGCCGATATCTGTTGTATAATCATCATTGTTCTTTAATTCAAGCACATATAAAACAATGTCATCTTCATACTCTTCACGATTTTTCAGTGCAAAGGATAAAGACGGATAAAGGCTTTTTGTAAAATCAATCAGCGGTGAAGAATGATAATAATGCTGTGCAAACGCACAAATCTCATAAAGATGATCAACATCCGCTGTTCCCATCGTTTTATTGAAAACCTTTACAAAGCTGCCAAGCGACTCATAATAATCATATATATACTTTCCGTCAATATGCAAAACACCCAAATCATTATCAGAAAAAAGCCTGTCAGGATTTCTGAGCATCGTGGGCAGGAGATTTCGGTTGGGGTCATTAATTCTTTCACCCCTGTAAAAAAGCTGTTTGCCGCTGAGAAAATCACGCATAATTTCATCATTGAAATCATCCATTGTTTCAATTCTTTTGCTCACGGCACTGAAATCAAAATCAAGACCTGAATTAATTTTTTTATTGATTTTACTTAATCTATCCTTAAAATGCTCACGTGCTGAAAACATATTTACACCCTTGTACTATAAACTGACTGCAAGCTGATAAGCAGCCTCTGTTGCATTGGCAATTCTGCCGACTTTATTGCTGTCACCAATGTTGTATACCTTATAAGCAGAACTATCCTTTATTGCGTCAAACAATGCATTGTCAGGTCTGACACCCATAGAAAGCACTACGTAATCCACATCAACATTCAGTCTTTTACCCGACTTTACCGCTTCAAGATAAATTCCCTTATCATGAATACTGATCAGTCTGTGATCTGTTAAAAACGCTGTATTTGCTTTATTGAGAACTGCCATTGCATCGTCCACACCCTGAAACCATGCACCGGGTGCTATTGACTCAGCCATCTCAACAACAGTTACCTTGTTGCCCTGTGACACCAACAGCTCACTTGTTTCAAGACCTGTCATACCCGAGCCGATAACGGCAACCTTCTTATTTTCAAGCTGAACTGACCCGTTGAGGATTTCAGTAACGGTTGAAACATTGCTGCCCTGAAATGCTTTCGGAAATACTGCATTTCCGCCTGTTGCATTGACAACTGCATAAGGCTTTAAGCTGTCAAGCAAAGCTTTATCTGCAACAGTATCAAACATAAATTCAATATTCTTATCCTTAACTTTGGCATATAAATCTGTACAAACCCAAGCCATTTTTTCTTTGTGAGGCGGCTTATCTGCAAGATTAAGCTGTCCGCCGACAGTGCTTTCCTTTTCAATAACAGTAACATCAAAGCCTCTGTCACAAAGGATATTTGCACACATTAAACCTGCAGGTCCTGCGCCAACAACAACGACCTTTCTTCCATTTCCGTTTTTGTTAAGCTTAACATTTTCTCTGCCGACAAATGGATTGACAGAACAGTGTCCATGGCTGTATTTATAAGCATTTTCCATCATACTTTCAAAGCAATATAAACAGCAAACACAGCGGCTTATTTTATCCTCATTGCCTGAATAAACTTTATTTGCCCAATGGGGATCGGCAATAAGAGGACGACCAAGTGCCACAAAGTCCTGAACACCTGCACAAAGCTGTTCTTCAGCCTGCTGAGGTGAACGAATCAGATTTGCAGCAATCACAGGTATATCAACTACCTTTTTTACTTCCTCAGCAAGATTTTTTCTCCAGCCGCACTGATAAGTTGTGGGCTCAAGCCAATAGTTAAAGGTATCATAAGAGGCAGAGGAAACATCAATGGCATCAATACCCCTATCACTTAAAATTTTTGCCATTTTCAGACCCTCGTCAAGTCCGTAGCCTTTATTCGGCTTACCGATTCGGTCATACATTTCATCAACTGTCAGACGGACTACGATTGGAAAATCCTTACCGCAATTTTTCCTAATACCATCAATAATCTCGGTCAGAAACCGCATTCTGTTTTCTAAGTTTCCGCCATATTCGTCTGTACGCTTATTGGTGTTCGGTGATAAAAACTGCTGAATTAAATATCCGTGTGAAGCATGAAGCTCCACGCCGTCACAGCCTGCTTTCTTAACTCTGACTGCACCTTCAATAAACTGAGCAATCAGCTTTTTTACACCCTTATGTGAAAGTGCTCTGTTGACACTGTTGCTCATCTTGCTTTTTTCACATTTGCTGGGAGAAACTACTCTTGGCACAATATCCTTGTCCTGCAGCTTCTTTCCCGGAGGAATAACAACGCCTGTCAGCAGTTTGGTATAAGCTTTTCCCATAAGTTTTTCGCCTGCAATACAAATAGGAACAGTGCCCATCATAAGCCCCAGATTCTGTCTGCCGGGATGATGCAGCTCAACCATAACCTTGCAGCCATGCTTATGTATTCTGTCTGCCATTTCTTTAAGCGCAGGAATCTGATAATCATGGCTCATACCGAGCTGTCCATAAGACGATGCACCTGTGATGTCATTAACTCTTGTAATCTCGGTAAAAATTAAACCGACACCGCCTTTTGCACGTTCCTCATAATAATTCATCATTGTTTCGGTAGCACATCCGTTATACTGACCAAAGCCCATACACATAGGCGCCATAACGATTCTGTTTTTTATTTCAACATTGCCTATTTTCATAGGAGTAAAAAGCTTTTCGTATTTCATAACTGCTCCTTAAATCAAATATAGTACAAAGACCAAGCAAAATGCTTGGTCTGCTGATTTATTTTTTCGACTTTTTATTCTTCTTGTTCTTTTTCTCGCCGTATTTTTCAAGCTTTTGCTTGTCTTCATTTTTTGACCATACAATGAACCAAACAACAATCAAAGCCACGATTACAACAGCCGAGAGCGCAAGCATTACTTTAGTCGCTATAGATTTGAAGGTACCTATCCTCTGCCCCATCAAAAACATAAACGGAACAGAAAGCGGTGATTTTTCACCATTGCCTTCTTCATCATAACCACCATCAACTCCCAGATCAACACGTTCGCCGTTTTCATCAAAATAATAATAGCTGAATGCCTGAAGAGGATCATTACCGCTTTCCTTAGCACTGTAATCTTTATTGTATTCAACAAAAAACTCTATGTTGCCATCATCAAGCTCAGCCACATATGACTGCGGCATAAAAGCATACATTAATTTTGTTGTAAAATAAATCTGATTTGTTTTAAAAACAATAAGCCCTGTTATTGCAACAGCAATAATTACAGCAAAGGTAATGATAATATTTCTTTGCTTTTTGGACAAATTTATTTTTTTCTTTTCCTTCATTGTCATCACTCCGATTAACATTATAACAAATACAATAAAATAGGTCAAGAAAAAAGGAGTGACAAAGCACTCCTTTTTATATAGAAACAAAAATTATTTCTTTTTACTCTTAGCAAGCTTTTCCTTAGCTTCTTTAACAAGCCTTTCATTTTCCTCCGCCTGTTTCTTTTCTTCCTCTGCCCTTGCCTTTTCACGCTCAATTGCTTTCCTGCGTTCCTCTTCTTCCTTTGCCTTAACACGTGCAAGCCTTTCCTCCTCAAGAGTTTCGTCACTCTTGGCAGGAGCTTTAGCAACAGCAATGTTGATACCCATTGCTACAAGCAAAAGCGCAAGTGCAATAAAATAGCCCCAACTGATTGAAGCAGAGCCGTTAAGGACAGCAAAATCGCCAAAATTAAATGCAACAGCATCACTTGCAAGTGAACCACTCATAACAAAACACACAACGCTTGCCGCTGATACAGCAATTGACAAAACATCAAAAACGACTGTTGACTTGGTTTTCGGCTTCTTACACATAATAATGTTTAAGAAAAAAGCTATTACAATTAAAAGTGCACTGAGTACAAACAAAATATAACCTGCAAAAGCAAGCGTTACCGCACCGCCGTACTCCTCAAATTTCATATTTGTAAAGTATAAGCTTGTATCACCGAAGAAGCTTTTGAAAAAGTCAATAAGTGATTTATTTCCGCTAAATGAAATAATGCTTAAATCAAAGCTTTCGGCATCACTTTTAAGTGTTGCCCACGGAAGAATAAAGCCGATTGCAGGAAGGAAGGTTAAAATAAGCCT
>ERZ808028.876-NODE-876-length-21030-cov-11.861643_pt1 | contig 21030 bp, 20 predicted proteins | sample MGYA00380184_ERZ808028 | MGnify/ENA primary metagenome ERZ808028 (study PRJEB31490, sample SAMN06133397) | mouse gut metagenome | isolation source: J8_1 | host: mice | place: China: Chengdu | collected 2015-05 ...
AGTGTGAAGCTGTCCGACGCGAAAGAATGGGCGTTGCGCATGAAAGAAAAGGGAATATCCTACAAGACCATAAGCAATGACAAGCGTTCTCTGAAAGCTGCTTTTTACACAGCGATACAGGACGACTGTATAAGGAAGAACCCCTTTGACTTCCAGCTAAACACCGTGATTGAGGACGACACAGAGCCGAAAGTACCTCTCACAGCGGAACAGGAAGAAAGCCTTTTATCCTTTATGCAAGGTGATAGCGTCTATCAGAAATACCGTGACGAGGTTATCATACTGCTGGGGACAGGGCTTAGGGTTTCCGAACTCTGCGGACTAACTGAAACCGACCTTGATTTTGAAAACAGGATAATCAATGTAGACCACCAGCTTTTACGGAGCGCGGAAACAGGCTACTACATAGAGAAGCCCAAAACAGAAAGCGGTATCAGACAAATTCCAATGAGTGAAAAAGTATATGAAGCGTTGGGGCGCGTGTTGGAGAACCGCAAGGGATCGAAGCCGATCACGATTGACGGTTACAGCAATTTCCTTTTCCTCAACCGGGACGGTTGCCCGAAAACGGCGACAAGCTATGATAATATGTTCCGGGGGCTTGCGAAGAAGTACAACAAGTGCCATGAGGAAGCCTTACCCAAAGTAATGACACCTCACACCCTGCGTCATACGTTCTGCACCAACTTAGCCAATGCGGGCATGAACCCGAAAGCGTTACAGTATATTATGGGACACTCCAATATCACCATGACACTGAATTATTACGCACACGCAACTTTCGCTTCCGCAAAGGCTGAAATGGAAAGGCTGATTGCAGCATAGCCGCAGAGCAATTTACTACTTTTTTACTACCATTGAGAGGGAAAACCTAAAAGGTTATGAGGGTATATAAGAACTTCTCCCCATATCTAAAATGCCGGGAAAGCCCGAAAATACGGGCTATACCGACATATAAGAACTTCTAAAGAGATAATCTAAATTCACCAATAATTTTATTTGAAAAGTGAGGAAATGTATATGGGCAGACCGACAACCAAAACAGACTTATGCACTGCGGCAAACGCAAATTATGCAAAATTAAAAGTGCTTATTTCTGAATTAACACAACAGGAGTTAGAGACCCCGTTTGATTTTTCCAAGGACATAAAAAAGAAAGAAGCGCATTGGAAAAGAGATAAAAATCTTCGTGATATTTTAATCCATCTTTACGAATGGCATCAGCTTTTGCTGAAGTGGGTACATTCCAATCAAAACGGTGAGGATAAGCCGTTTCTGCCGAAGCCGTATAACTGGAAAACCTATGGGGATATGAATATGGAATTTTTCAGAAAGCATCAATCCACACCGTTAGAAGATGCCAAGCATATGCTTCAAGAATCGCACAGCGAAGTTCTGAAATTGGCAGAGACCTTTTCAAATACAGAATTATTTACAAAAGGCGTTTTCAAATGGGTCGGCGGGAGTACCTTAGGCTCGTATTTCGTAAGCGTCACGGCAAGCCACTACGACTGGGCAATCAAAAAGCTGAAAGCCCACAAGAAAAACTGTGCCGCGCGGTAAGGAGCAACTATGCATTTTATACAAGCAAAGGGAATCCTTTCTGCAAAAAACGGTATGAATCTATACCGCGGCTGTTCGCACGGATGCATTTACTGCGATTCCAGAAGCAAGTGCTATCATATGGATCATGATTTTGAGGACATCGCAGTTAAAGAAAATGCGATGGAATTATTAGAATATGCTCTGACGCATAAGCGAAAAAAATGTATGATTGGTACAGGTGCTATGACAGACCCTTATATCCCGCTGGAAACAGAACTCGGGTATATGAGAAAAGCACTGCATTTAATCTATACACACGGATTCGGATTTACGGTAATCACCAAATCCGACCGCATTTTACGGGATTTAGACCTCTTACAGAAAATAAACGAAAAGACAAAATGCGTGGTGCAAATGACTTTAACGACTTATGATGAAGATTTGTGCAGAAAAATCGAGCCGAATGTGAGCACCACACAGGCACGTTTCGCCGTTTTAAAACAGCTCCGTGACGCGGGCATTCCCACCGTTGTATGGCTGACCCCCATTTTACCGTTTATCAACGATACAGAAGAAAATATCTCAGGCATTTTAAATATGTGCGCCGAAGCGCAGGTCTACGGCGTGATTTGCTTCGGCATGGGACTGACGCTTCGCGAGGGAAACCGAGAATACTTTTATGCGCAGTTAGACCGCCTGTTCCCGCAGTTAAAAGAAAAATACATTCGCACATACGGCAATCGGTATATTCTCGAAAGTCCGAACAATGCCCGTCTGATGCAATTATTTACGGAAAAATGCGAGACACACGGAATCGTATGCAACAACGCCCAAATATTTCGGTATCTGCAAACCTTTACGGAAAAACACACGCCCGAGCAACTCAGTCTTTGGGATTAGACAGAAAAATTGCGCCTCGGTTGTCATTGCAAAACAACCGAGGCATACATTTTCGGAATATTCCAGAACACAGAAACTTTCTTTTCCTTACTTCAGTTTTGCATTCATCTTTTTCAGTTTGATTTTCCATCCGATATACTGCGACAGCCATACAAAAAGGAAAATCAGTACAAACATTGCGAAATAGCCGACAGCCCCCCGAAAGCTGTGTTCCATCCAATACAGTACATACGCGGTGGGCAGCATCGCGGCGCTTAAAATCAGGAAATAAATTCCCGACTGCTTTAAAAGGCTCCAGCTGTCTAAGCTGAAAAGCACAGACCCCGCACAGGACACCGCCCCCAATACGCCGCACAACACCGTTTGCAGGATTACCGCGTGAAGCGACGTTCCCACCGTTTCGATAAGTGCAGGCACACAAGGGTAATATTCTCCGTCCTGAAGCCCGACGGAAATTAAAATGGTAATGACATAACCGATGGCTATCCCGAACGGGATACCCAAAAGCAATCTTTTGCAAACTTCTTTTTTGATATTTTTCATAAGGAACACCTCACACACCTAAAATCTGTTTGATTTCGCGGACATACCGCCGCGACACATACGTTACTGTACCGTTTAAAAATCGGATACAAATTGTGCCTGTAAAGCTTAAATCAAAGCTTTTCACCTTTTGCAGATTGACAATTTCCGATTTGGAAATCCGCACAAACGAACTGCGCGGCAGTCTCTCCTCAGCTTCGTACAGACGCAGACGCAAATCGTATGTGCCGTTTTCCGTCACGGCAACCGTTTTTCCGCCATCTGCAAACACCCGAATCAGTTCGGACGGCTTCAGAATTTCCATTTCTCCGTCCCGACTGCCCGTAAGCAGCTGCGGCGGCGTATCGGCTATGCGTTTTGCCAATGCCTGTACCGCTTCGTCTACCTGCGCTGTCCGTATGATGACCTGCGGTTCTGCACAAGCGGCATCCACTTGAATTTCGACTTTCACTGCCCTGCCCCTTTCTTTTCATTTGCATTTCATCTTTTGCCTTTCACCTATAGTATAAGGGATTTTTCAAAAATTTCACCTGTTTTTCCGTGAACGGTATTTTTTAGGCGGTAAACGGCACAAAAAAGCAGAGGCACGCGGTGTGTCTCTGCTTTTTTGTTTGGCATTGCCGTTGGGGTTGTGCAGATTTCAGCGGACGAACACAGTTCGCCCCTACGGGATGTACAAATTTGTCATTCTGAGCGTAGCGAAGAATCTCACACGGCGCAACGTGAATTTGATAATGCGTAGGGAACGACCTTAAGTGTCGTTCCGAGAAATCTGTACAAAATCAACTCAATTTGCAAATTGTAGGGGTCGCTGACCTCAGCGACCGGCGGGCGAACACAGTTCGCCCCTACGGGGTTAGCGTAGGGCACGGGCTTGCTCGCGCCGTTTTTGGGTGCATTCGGATTTTTGAATGTTTTCGAAAGGTTTTTCTGTGCTTTTATCTTTGCAGCAACGGTTTCAAATACTGTCCCGTATAGGATTTTTTGCATTTGACGATTTGTTCGGGTGTGCCCTCGGCGACGATTGTGCCGCCCTTGTCGCCGCCCTCGGGACCTAAATCAATAATGTGGTCGGCAACCTTAATAACGTCCAAGTTGTGTTCAATTACCACAACGGTGTTACCGCCGTCGGCAAGCTTTTGCAGAACGTCAATCAAGCGGTGGACATCGGCGGTGTGCAGACCCGTGGTTGGTTCGTCCAAAATATAAATCGTGCGTCCTGTCGGGCGTTTGGAAAGCTCCGTTGCCAGCTTTACGCGCTGTGCTTCGCCGCCCGAAAGCGTGGTGGCGGGCTGACCCAATTTCACATAGCCGAGTCCCACATCATAAATGGTTTTCAGCTTGCGGTGAATTTTCGGAATGCTTGAGAAAAACTCCATCGCTTCCTCAATCGTCATTTCCAGCACATCATAAATGGACTTGCCCTTGTATTTCACTTCCAGAGTTTCACGGTTAAAGCGCGCGCCTTTGCACACATCACACGGCACGTAAACATCCGCCAAAAAGTGCATTTCAATTTTCACAATGCCGTCGCCCTGGCACGCCTCACAGCGCCCGCCCTTGACGTTGAACGAAAACCGGCTTGCCGAAAAGCCGTGCATTTTGGCGTCCTGCGTCTGCGCAAACAGATTGCGGATATCCGTAAACACACCTGTATATGTGGCGGGATTGGAACGCGGCGTTCTGCCGATGGGCGACTGGTCAATATCGACCACCTTGTCGAGATGCTCTAAGCCCAAAATATCCTTGTGCTTGCCGACAGGCTTCTTCGCGCCGTTCAGCTCGTTGGCAAGATGCTTGTATAAAATCTCGTTAACAAGCGAGGATTTGCCCGACCCCGACACACCCGTCACGGCAATAAATTTGCCCAAGGGGAAATGCACGTCAATGTTTTTCAGATTATTTTCAGCGGCTTTGCGGACAACCAGTTCTTTGCCGCTGCCCTCTCTGCGCGTTTCGGGGACAAGAATTTTTCGCTTGCCGCTTAAATACTGCCCCGTTATGGATTCAGGACAGGCTTTTATGTCGTCAACCGTGCCCGCACAGACCACATTGCCGCCGTGTACACCCGCACCCGGTCCGATGTCTACAATATAATCTGCGGCATACATCGTGTCCTCATCGTGCTCCACGACAATCAGCGTATTGCCGAGGTCGCGCAGATGCTTGAGCGTACCGATAAGTTTTTCGTTGTCGCGCTGATGCAGTCCGATGCTCGGCTCATCTAAAATATACAGAACACCCATTAAGGAAGAACCGATTTGCGTTGCCAAACGGATACGCTGGCTCTCCCCGCCCGAAAGCGTCCCCGCCGAACGCGAAAGGGTCAGATAATCAAGACCCACGCTTTGCAGGAATTGCAAACGACTGCGAATCTCCTTTAAAATCTGCTCTGCAATCACCTTGTCACGATCAGAGAGCACAAGCTTGTCTAAAAATGCCAACTCGTCCACAATAGACATTTGGGTAAAATCGTAAATATTGATACCGCCGACTGTCACGGACAGTGTAACGGGCTTCAACCGCGCGCCGTGGCATTCGGGGCAGTCGCACGCCTTCATCACCTGTTCAATTTCCCAGCGCGCCCACTCGCTGTTGGACTCGTTATAGCGGCGCTGTAAATTGTTCACGATACCCTCAAATTCCGCGTTGTAACTGCCCGTGCCGTAAACATTTGTACGCTGCATTTTAAGCTTTTCGCCCTTTGTGCCGTACAGCAATGCGTTCAGTGCTTTTTTTGAAAGCTCGCAAATCGGCGTATCTAAAGTAAAGCCGTATTTCTTGCCGAGTGCTTCATAGTACATCTGCGCTATCGTCCCGCCCTCGGCGTTCGTCCAGCCGCTGGCGCGAATCGCGCCGTCACGGATAGACAGATTCTTATTCGGAATCACCAAATCGGGATCCACCTTCAGAAATACACCCAAGCCCGTGCAGATTTCGCACGCACCGAACGGATTGTTAAACGAAAACATACGCGGGGTCAGCTCATCCACGGAAACGCCGTGTTCGGGGCAGGCATAGTTCTGCGAAAAAAGCATATCCTCGCCGTCTAAAATGTTTATCAGTACCGTACCGCCCGTAAGCGCGGTGGCGGTTTCCACGGAATCTGCCAAACGGCTGCGGATTTCACTGCCGATGACCAAACGGTCCACAACGATTTCAATATTGTGCTTGATATTTTTATCAAGCTTGATTTCTTCCGAGAGGTCGTAAAGACTGCCGTCAATACGTGCACGGACAAAGCCCGAACGGCGGGCGGCGTCCAATTCCTTTTGGTGTTCGCCCTTTTTGCCGCGTGCTACAGGTGCCATTACCTGAATTTTTGTGCCCGATTCCATTGCAAGCACTTGGTCAACAATCGTATCTACCGACTGCCGCACGATTTCGCGCCCGCAAACAGGACAGTGCGGCACACCGACGCGTGCATATAACAAACGCAGATAATCGTAAATTTCCGTCACCGTGCCGACAGTGGAACGCGGATTTTTCGAGGTGGTTTTTTGGTCAATGGAAATGGCGGGAGAAAGCCCGTCAATCGCATCCACATTCGGCTTTTCCATTTGCCCCAAGAACATACGCGCGTAAGAGGACAGAGATTCCATATACCGCCGCTGTCCCTCGGCGTAAATCGTATCGAACGCCAAAGAGGATTTACCCGACCCCGAAAGTCCCGTCAGCACAACCAGCTTGTCGCGCGGAATTTCAACATCGATGTTCTTTAAATTGTGCTCTCGCGCACCTTGAATTACAATATTTTTGCTTGCCATACAGTGAAACCTCTTGTTTATTTTCCGTTTTTCAGTTCTGTAATTTTATCGCGTAGCATTGCCGCATGTTCAAATTCCAACAGCTTTGCCGCCGCGCGCATTTCTGCCGTTAATTTGGCAATCATCGCCTGCCGCTCGCGTTCGCTCATGCGCTTGCGCGGTTTTTTATCGTCCGAATGTGTGGAAATTTCCAGAATTTCGCGCACATCCTTTTGAATGGTTTTTGGTGTGATTCCGTGCGTCTCGTTATAGCGCATCTGCTTTTCGCGGCGGCGTACGGTTTCCTCAATCGCGCGTTCCATAGAGGGCGTGACGGAATCGGCATACATAATCACCTCGCCGTGGGCATTGCGCGCCGCGCGCCCTATCGTCTGCACCAAAGAGGTTTCGGAACGCAAAAAGCCTTCCTTATCCGCATCCAAAATCGCCACAAGCGAGACTTCGGGGATATCCAAGCCCTCACGCAGCAGGTTAATACCGACCAGTACATCAAACTCACCCAAACGCAAATCGCGGATAATCTCCATACGTTCAATTGTGTCAATGTCATAGTGCATATATTTGACCTTGATGCCGTGCGCATCCAAAAAGTCGGTCAGATTTTCTGCCATTTTTCTTGTGAGCGTCGTCACCAAAATACGTTCGCCGCGTTCGGTGCGCAAATGAATTTCCGAAATTAAATCGTCAATCTGCCCGTCGGTGGGGCGCACAAAGACCTCGGGATCTAAAAGCCCCGTCGGGCGGATGACCTGCTCGGCAATCTGCACGCTTTTGCTTTTTTCTAAGTCCCCCGGTGTGGCGCTGACGAAAATCTTCTGCCCGACGCGCGCATAAAACTCGTCAAATGTCAGCGGACGGTTGTCAAATGCGGACGGCAGGCGGAAGCCGAAGTCAATGAGCGATTCCTTTCGGGAACGGTCACCGCCGTACATCCCGCGCACCTGCGGGAGCGTGACGTGGGACTCGTCCACAAACAGCACAAAATCCTCGGGGAAATAGTTGAGCAGTGTAAACGGCGCGCTCCCCGGCTCACGCCCCGACATCACGCGCGAATAGTTCTCGATACCCTTGCAAAAGCCCGTTTCGCGGAGCATTTCCATATCGTATTCTGTGCGCTGACGAATACGCTGTGCCTCTAACAGCTTGCCCTCTTTTGTAAATTCTTCGACGCGCTGTTCCATTTCCGCCAAAATTTCTTCAATGGCGTGTTCCAATTTTTCGGGTGCGACTACATAGTGCGACGCAGGATAAATCGCAACATGGGAAATGACATTTTTCACCTGTCCTGTCAGAGCGTTAATTTCGGAAATACGGTCAATTTCGTCACCGAAAAACTCCACACGAATTGCCGTATCGTTGGAATACACGGGAAAAATCTCCACCACATCGCCGCGCACACGGAATTTATTGCGGATAAAATTGATGTCGTTGCGTTCGTATTGAATCTCAACCAGTTTTTTAAGCAGGTCATCGCGGTTTTTCTGCATCCCCTGCCGCAGAGAAATGACCATATTGCGGTAATCAATCGGGTCACCCAAGGTGTAAATACAGGATACACTCGCCACAATAATGACATCGCGCCGTTCCGACAGCGCAGAGGTGGCGGAGTGACGAAGCTTATCGATTTCATCGTTTATGGCGGAATCCTTTTCAATATAAGTGTCGGTTGTCGGGATGTATGCCTCGGGCTGGTAGTAATCGTAATAGGATACGAAATATTCCACAGCGTTTTCGGGAAAGAATTCTTTAAATTCCGAGCATAACTGCGCCGCGAGTGTTTTGTTGTGGGCCAGCACCAGCGTCGGGCGATTCACTTTGGCAATGATATTCGCCATGGTAAAGGTTTTGCCCGAGCCTGTTACGCCCAGAAGCGTCTGCTCCTGATACCCTTTTTGCAGACCCTCCGAAAGCTGTGCAATCGCTTCGGGCTGGTCGCCTGTGGGCACATACGGCGAATGCAATTTAAAAATCTGCTCTTCCATTTGCCTTTTACCAATCCTTTCCCCAATCGTTAACCATAGCACAATTAGAACATTTGTTCTTTCCTATGATACTGCAAAAAAATTTAAATGTCAACTGTTAGTATGTCAAAAAAGTGTGAAAAATGAACTTCCCGCGAACAGATATCCTCAACAATGGGACATCTTGCTTAATAGCCGACAACATGATACAATTAAACAGAAAAACAATACCTTTGGAGGAATGAAAATGCAAGGCTATAACACCATTGTTGTTTTCAATGAACAAGCCGACAAAATGCTGATGTGCAAAAGAAGAAAAAATCCGTATAAAGGATTGTCAAACTTTGTCGGCGGAAAAATAGAAGAAAACGAAAACGGACAGGATGCGGCATATCGGGAATTGGAAGAGGAAACAGCCATAACACCGAAAGATATTATTCTTACGCATTTAATGAACTTTACATATCCTTTAGATAATTGTTATTTAGAGGTTTATGTCGGAAAACTAAATAAATCCGTAGAGGTTTTCGGCGATGAAAACGAACTGTATTGGTCGGCATTGGATAAGAATTTTTTTGATGCCACACAATATGCGGGCGAAGGCAATATCGGACATATCCTAATGCATGTTGCAATGCATCGGCAAGAACTGTTGAAATAAATACTGCCGCATTATTACAGAAAAACCCGCTGTGCCGGTTTTCAGCTTTGAAATCGGCACAGCGGGTTACATAATTTCAGTCGGAAAAGCACAATACTTTTCTGTAAAAATGCTAACTTGGTTTTTAATTGGACAAGCGACTTGCCTCTACGGTTTGTGAAAAGCCGCAAGTACATACAGATATGAAAAACCGCTCAGGCAGGCATGGAAACCCGCCCCTACGGATTTGCACAAATTTGTCATTTTGAGCGTAGCAAAGAATCTCACACGACACAGGGTAAATTTGATTCTCGGTAGGGCGGGGTTATTCCCCTAACAGGGGAATCCAAATCGCTCCTATGGTTTGCACGGATTTTGTCACCCTGCACATCGTAAAGTCTCCGCAAAGCGCCGTTTTATCCTTTCGGGCAAATATATCTCGGAAGCCCTTTGCTGTGCTTGCCGTATTCAATCGCCTCTTTCGGACAGCGGTTAATACACGCCATACAATGCGTGCAGTTATCCGCCCATATCGGTTTGCCGTTTACAAGCCGAACATTGCTTAACGGACAAACCTTTTCACATAAGCCGCAGGAAATGCAGTCCTCCGTCACATAAAATTTCTTTGCGTGCACAAAAGCAGGATAAAAGAGGTCGTTCACAATTCCGCTGTTCATTTTATCAATTACCGTAACGTGCCGTTCTGGAAAGGGCTTGCCCAATTTAATAAAGTCAATCGCTTTGTCCATTTCGGTTTTCGCTTTTTCGATAATAGAGACGGCTTCGTCCTTTGTCGGCGTAGAAAACATAGCAATATAGTTTTCAGGCATTACAATCTCAAAACAACCTAAATATCGCATACCCTTTTCAGAACACAGTGCTTTCAAGTACTTTTCTGCATTCCCGATATTTCCGCCGCAGGTCATCACAAAGTAAATATCCGTGTTTCCCGATAATACTGTTTCTTCCATCCATTTCTCTGCAATGCGCGGTATTCTCCAAGCGTATGTCGGAACAACGACAACCCACGGTTTATCGGAATATAACTCTGTATAATCATTATCCTTAATTTTCTGAAAAAGATTCAGGGACGCCTCTTCCGTTTCTTTTTCTATCCTTTTCGCAACATACTCGCTGTTGCCTGTGCCTGTAAAATATAAAATCAAGATTATAGTCTCCTATTTATTAAATTATTGTACAAGGTGGTCTATTTATAAGGCATTCTCATTTTGGGTAATAATATAACAAACATTTGCATAAATCGACTTTTTCTTCATTAAATCCAAAAAAGTATTCACTTTATATGTTCCCATAACAACTTCCGCTTCCGAAGATTGATATCTCGCCAAAACATAAATCTTTTTTTCGGGGGACTGCTTTAACAAATATGCTAATATTGCCGCAAAGCTGTCCTGATACTTTTCATTTATCACATACGGTGTTAAGCATTCAAACCGTATATTATCCGATACTGTTAAACCGGGAATCTGCATTAACGGCTCATTTACTATATCCTGACATATATCCGTGCCGGCAACTTCATTTTCATGTGCATATAAATTATACCAACACCCCTTTTCATTCGTCATAAATTTCCAATAATTAAAATAGCGTTCTTCCGTGGTAATATAAATATTGAAATTATCGGGGATAATCTTTGTATGCACCTTTTGTCCCACACTGAAAACAACTAAATCAAACAATATTTTATTCTCCTTTAAAATTCAAGAAACAGCCCTCTGATTCTACAAATTCGAGAGCTGTTTCCTGTATATTATTTTTTATTTTTCCGCACCGCCGAGTGTAATCGCATGAATTGCGCCTGTCGGGCAGGCTTCTGCGCACTTGCCGCAGCCGATGCACTTTTCATAGTCCACATGCGCGGTGTTGTTTTCCACCTTGACCGCGTCATGTTCGCACACCTTTTGACATTTCATACAACCGATACAGCCGACCTTGCATTCCTTGCGGGTAAACGCACCCTTGTTGTGATTTTTGCAAAGCACCGCCGCTTTCGGTTCATGCAGAGGTACAAGCTCAATCAAATGCTTCGGGCAGGCGGCAATACACTTTTTGCACGCCTTGCACTTTAACGGGTCTACGCGCGCCACACCGTCACAAATGCGGATGGCGTCATACGGACAGGCGTTCAGACAGTCGCCGTAACCGAGGCACCCGTATACGCATTCTTTCTGCCCGCCGAACAGCTGGGAAGCCATGACACAGCTTTGCACGCCGCTGTATTGCAATTTTTGCTTGGTATTTTCACAGGTACCGTTGCAGTGTACCATCGCCGCCATCGGCTTTACGGTACCTGCCGAAACACCGAGGATTTCCGCCACTGCCGCCGCAGTTTCACTGCCGCCGGGTGCACAAAGATTGGTTTCCTTGGCTTCGCCCTTTGAAAGCGCCGCCGCGTAGCCGTCACAGCCCGAATAGCCGCACGCTCCGCAGTTTGCACCGGGCAGACACTCGCGGATTGCCTCTGCTTTTTCATCCTTCGGTACCGCCATCACAACAGACGCAACCGAAAGCCCGACGCCCGCTACAATTCCGATACCGCCGACCAACAATACTGCCAATAAAATCGTGTTCATTCGTCCCGCCCCCTTTTAAGCAAACATGCCTTCGACAAGACCCGTAAAGCCGAGGAAGGACAAAGACACCAGACTTGCCGCCACTAAGGTAATCGGCAGTCCCTCTAAGAATTTCGGAATATTGCAGGATTCCAAACGCTCGCGCACACCTGCAAACATCACCATCGCGACCAGAAAGCCGAGACCTGCACCTAAGGAGTTCACCATGGACTGCGCAAAGGTGTAGCCGCTGTCGATATTCAAAATGGTCACACCCAAAACCGCACAGTTGGTGGTAATCAGCGGCAAATAAATGCCTAAGGAGTTGTAAAGCGCGGGAATGTATTTGCGCATCACAATTTCGACCAGCTGTACCAACGCCGCAATCACAAGAATAAATACAATCGTCTGCAAATAGCCGAGACCGTTATTCTCTAAAAATGTGTTCAGCGGATAGGTCACGGCACTTGCTAACACCATAACGAAAATGACTGCCGCACTCATGCCTACCGCGGTATTCAGCTTTTTGGAAACACCAAGAAACGGGCAGATACCCAAGAATTTTGAAAGAATATAGTTGTTGGTCAGAATCGCCGTTAAAAGAATCGAAAGAAAAATTTTCATGCGTCTTTCTCCTCCTTTTTGCCTGTGCACGCGACTTTATCGGCTACCGTGCAGGTTTCTGCCATCGGACAGCCCACACAGCCAAGCGTGGCTTTCGGCTTGCCCTTGCGTTCGGCAAGCTTATTGGCACACGCCATTAAAATACCGAATACGAAGAATCCGCCGGGGGCCAATACAAAAATCGTCATCGGCGGTACGCTTTCGGGCAAGATTTGGAAGCCGAGTAATGTCCCCGCGCCCAAAAGCTCGCGCACACCGCCCATAAGCACCAGCGCCGCCGTAAAGCCGACGCCCATGCCGAGACCGTCGAGCGCCGACGCCGCTACGCCGTTTTTGCCTGCAAATGCTTCTGCGCGTCCTAAAATAATGCAGTTAACCACAATCAGCGGCAGATACACACCGAGCTGTTGGTCAAGCGCAGGCATAAATGCCTTGACGAGCATCTGCACCACGGTTACAAAGCCCGCAATAACCACAATATAGCAGGGAATACGCACCTTTTGCGGAATCACCTTGCGCAGTGCAGAAATCACGATATTGGAGCAGACCAAAACAATCGCCGCTGAAAGCCCCATACCGATAGCACTTTCGAGAGAAGTGGTGGTCGCCAGCGTCGGGCATGTGCCCAGCACCAAACGCAAAACGGGATTTTCTTTGATGAGACCTTTGGAAAACTCATGTCCCAAGCTTTTTTTCTCAGCCATTCTGCGCACCTCCCACAGTTTCAAATAACGCGAGCGCCTGATTGACCGCGCTTGCCATCGCTTTTGAGGTGATGGTCGCACCCGTCAGCGCCTGAATTTCCGTTTCGGACGAGCCGTTTTTCAGCACGCCGATTGTTCCCGATTTGCCCAAAAACTGCGACAGGAAGCTTTCGTTCGTTGCATTCATGCCGAGACCCGCCGTTTCACTGATAGACAGGATGTTCACACCCGCCACCGTGCCGTCCGGTTTCACGCCGACCATCACCGCAATATCGCCGCCGTAGCCTTTGGCGCTTGTGCGGAATACATAACCGACTGTACTTTCTTCTGCCGAAAATCCCTCGTAATATGTATACGCATTGCCGTCCTTTTCGATTTGTTTTTCCTCTGAGAAAGAAACAGCGTCCGTGAGCACCGCCTGTTTTGCCGTCGCTTCCGTTTCGGCGGCAAGCTGCTCAATTTTCGGCGCGGTCACGGCATTCGTCACACCCAAAAGCGCCGTAACCACAACACAGATAATCAGCAAAGACACCGCAGGAATCAAAATGGCTTTGACTTTGTTTTCTTTCATTTTGCTTCTCCCTTCTGCTTTTTCTGTTTCACCGCACCGAACGGCTTCGGCGTGGTCAGATGCTCAATGTGCGGCACCAAAATATTCATCAGAATAATGGAGAACGAAACCCCTTCGGGGAGTGAACCGAAAATACGAATCAGCGAGGTGATCACACCGCATCCGATTGCATAAATGATTTTGCCCTTGAAGCTGACGGGCGATGTCGTGTAATCAGTTGCCATAAAAATTGCGCCGAGCAAAAGTCCGCCCGCAAGCAGCTGATAACCCACAAACATCAGATTGCCCTTGCCCGCAAGCAGCATAATCACAGCCACCGTGCCGACGTAAACCAGCGGAATGGTCGGAGAAATCACACGGCGGATAAGCAGGTATAAAAAGCCCAGCAATAAAGCCGCCGCACATGTTTCGCCCAAGCACCCGCCGCGCACACCGAAGAACATGTTTGCAAGTGTCGGCAAGTCCGTTGCATTGATGGCGGTTTTCATATTGTCCGCACCGTAAACGCCAGCGAACTGTGCCAAGGGTGTCGCGGTAGTTACTGCATCAACTGCGCCGATTTTCCATGCAAAAGGCGCGGGATAATCCGAAATTGCCACGGGGAAGGACGCCATCAGCACAATGCGTCCGACCAGCGCGGGATTCACGAAATTCTGCCCGATGCCGCCGAAAAGCTGCTTGACAACAATGATTGCCACCGCATCACCGATAATCACCATCCAAAGCGGCATGGTGGACGGCAGATTGAACGCCAACAGCATTCCCGTAACCACGGCGCTTAAATCGCCTATCGTATTGTCCCGCTTCATCACCTTGCGGGAAAGAAATTCAAACAGTACACAGAATACCACGCTGACAAGCGTCACCACCAAGGTGCGCGGTCCGAACAAAACCACGGAAAGCACAAGCGCGGGCAGCATGGCAATTATCACATCCAGCATAATACCGCGCGTGGTGTCCCCCGTCCGCTTGTGCGGAGACGCGCTGACGGTCAGCATATTTTGAATCGTTGTATCACTCATTATTTCTGCGTCTCCTCTCTTAAAACAGCTTTGGCGTGGCGCATATACTGCACCAACGGCTTTCCTGCGGGGCAGGAATAGGCGCACGAGCCGCATTCCATACAGACGGTAGTACCTGCATGCTCCAGTTTTTTCGCATCCCGCGCCACGGCATAACGGTGAATCAGCGTCGGCATCAAAGACAGCGGACACACCTTTGCGCAACGTCCGCAACGGATGCAGTCCGTCTCCTTTTTCACACTCATATCGTCCGCCGTGAACGCCAGAAGCGCGTTGTTGCTTTTGAGAATGGGATGGTGCGTGTCCACAATCGCCATGCCCATCATCGGACCGCCGCTGACGATTTTTTCGGGCTCTGTCTTGAACCCGCCGCACGCCTTAAAAATATAATCAATTTCCGTACCGATGGGCACGCGCAGATTCTGCGGCTGTACCACGGCGGAGCCGTCTACGGTCAGGGAACGGCTCACGAGCGGCTTACCCGTTTTCAAATACCGCGAAATAAACGCCGCAGACGCGACATTCATCACCACACAACCGACGTCCGCAGGCAGTGCCCCGGGCGGCACTTTTCTGCCTGTGGCGGAAAGCACCATCATTTTCTCCGCGCCCTGCGGATATTTGGATTTCAAGGGCATCACCTTGATTTGGTCGTCGGGGTCTTCTTTGGCGGCTATACGCTCCAAAATTTTAATGGCATCGGGCTTATTGTCCTCTACCGCGATTACCACGCGTTTCACACCGAGCATATCCTTTAACAAGTACACGCCGTTAAACACATCCCAGGAATTGTCGATACACTCGCGGTAGTCTACGGTGATGTACGGTTCGCATTCCGCCGCATTGATAATCAGCGTATCCACAGACTTCCCCTCGGGAATGTTCAGCTTGACGTGCGTCGGGAAGCCTGCGCCGCCCAAGCCCACAAGTCCCGAAGCACGAACCGCTTTCAAAAAATCTTCTTTTGTGTCCGCTTTCGGCGCTTCGTAGTCAAACTGTGTGTATTCGCCGTCATTTTCAAGAATTACCGCCTGCGAGACAAGACCCGAAGCCAATTTGACCTCCTTCACTGCGGTAACCTTACCCGATACGGACGCATGAATCGGCGCGCTGACATACTGCTCGCTGTCACCCACGACCTGCCCGACCTTGACGGTATCGCCGACCTTGACGGTCGGCACGCACGGTGCGCCGATATGCTGGCGCATCGGCAAAGTCACGGTTTCGGGGGCGGGAATTCGCTTGACAGGCATATCTTTTGTATGCTTTTCATGCGAAACCGCAACGCCGCCGCGCACCTTTTTTTTCGGTTTTATAATTTCAGAGTGCATTCCGTTTACTCCTTTCCTTTCTCGTTGGTGTTTTGCTGTTTTATAAATATTTTAGAATAGGGTATTTTTTGCAGTGCGGGATATACCGCGCGAAATACAAGCCCTGTGAGTGTTCCTGCCGCAAGCGCACACAGCAACAGCACAGGCGCATAGCCAAGCACCGAACGGTTGCCGACCAGCACTGCCGCAACTGCCAGCTGCCCGAGGTTATGGCAGACCGCCCCCGCAATACCGATACCGATAAAAGACAGCCGACGGGTCTTTCGCAACAACAGGCACATCAGAAGCGTACTCAAAACGCCGCCGCAAAGGCTCATAAAAAAGGCTGTCCCGCCGCGCGTCAGCCCCGCAAAGCACGCTTTTAAAAGCGCAATACCGAGGGCAGGCACCGTACCCATAAAGGATGCGGCAAACAAATTGACTAAATTGGAAAATCCGGGCTTCGCCCCGGGGGGCAGAAAAGCGGTGGTCGGCAGCAAGCTTTCGAGATACGAAAGCGCCGCAGCCAAGGCGGCAAGCAAACCGAACAGCGCTGTTTTATATGTTTTCTGTTTCATAGCTAATAGGTTATTCCGTCCACCGCCGCACCATTTTCGCTTTTCAGCGCGACAACCGTTTTGTTCGGCACACACGCCGCCACCTCGCCTGCACGGGAAATTGCACCTGTGTGTACACACAAAGCATCGGGGCAGTCCGATGCCGAAAACCGAATCGAGCCGTTTTCTGTTTCCAACACTATGCCGTTTTCTAAAATATACTGCTGTTTTGCGTCCGTTTGGTTTAACGGTATCTCTTTTACCGACGCACCGTTTACGGTAACTTCGGCGACAACCGTTTCTCCGTCTGAAAGCCATTGCGGCAAAAGCAAAAGCCCGACGGAGAACAGCACCGCAAGAATCAGTAAAAAATCCGCTTTGGAGAACCATTTCCGTTTCATACATCCTCCAAAGTATATGTATTATCCGTCACCGCAATGTCCGCGCGTAAACCTGCCGTCACGTGTACGGTCTTATCCGCATACACAAACACCGCGTCCGCCCCGTACCGTTCCAAAATCGGTCCTGCCTCGGTTTCGCCTATAAGGAAACAAAGCGTTGACAGCGCATCGCTCAAAAGCCCCGTTTCAGCACGCACGGTCACAGCGGTAAGTTCCGTTTCGGCGGGATACCCGCTTGTTAAATCCAACAAATGATGATAGGTTTTTCCGTTTTCGGTAAAGGTTTTTTCATAAGACCCCGAGGTCGAAATAAAACATCTCCCCGTTTTCAGCGTGGCAAAATATGCATTTTCAGCACCGAACGGGTCACGAATCCCCACCGTGAAGCGTTCGCCCGCTTTGGGACTGCCTAAAACCGCCAAACTGCCGCCGACGGAAATCACCGCACCCGATTTTACTTCCGAAAATCCGTTTTGCAGTAAAATTTCCGCCGCCCTGTCACAACCGAGTCCTTTGCCAACAGAGCCGAGATTCAGGATTTGTCCTTTCCGAAACGCAACGCGGTTTGCTTCGTCTAAATTCACGGTACCGTCCGCACACAGCCGTTTCGCCGCGTCAATTTCTGTATTCGTCGGCACGCGGAACGCTTCGGTATCCAGTCCCCAGATTTCCGTCAGCGCGCCGCTTGACAGTGCGGCGCGTCCGCCCGAAAGGTCGTAAATCTCTTTCGTCTGTTGTAAGGCGGCATACAGCTCCGCACTGATTTCTTGCGGGATTTCAGGATTCTCCGATTGATTCAGCCGCCAAAGCTCTGATGTATCTGTATTCTTCGACAGCACCTGCGTGTCCAGCCGCTGTAATTCCGAAAAAATCTGCGCACATACCGCATCCGCCGTCTGCGCATCGGTATTGTACAGCTTTACGCTGACCACCGAGCCCATTGCAACGCCGTTTTTCTGCACGGGTGTTGCACCTTGCCGCACACAGCCCGCAAGCAGAGCGCACAGCAAAAGCACTGCTCCGAAAATTTTTTTGTTTTTCCGCGCCGTTTCACGCATTCTCATTCCGATACCGCCATTCCGCAGGAAAACCGATTATATAGTATATACTATACTATATTTCCGTCTTTTCTTCAAGAATTGTTTGCAAAATATCAATTTTCACAGCGGTTTTTTCTTCTTTTTATTGCGTTTTGCTATATTTTCCTGTTACAATAAGGTGACAGGAGTGATTTTATGGACTTCCATTTTTATATGCCCGCGCAGATTTTCGGCGGGAAGGACGCAGTTTCGGAGCATGCAGACTGTTTTTCCGAATTCGGAAAACGCGCTCTGCTTGTCACCGGCGGCAAGTCGGCACAGCTTTGCGGCGCGCTTTCGGATGTGCAGACCGCTTTGCAGGCACAAAACATCGAATATACCGTATTCGACGGCGTACAGCCCAATCCCACAGCGGCGGACTGCTGTTCTGCGGGAAAACGCGCACGGGAATTCGGCGCGGATTTCATTGTCGGCATCGGCGGCGGTTCTGCGCTCGACTCCGCTAAAGCGATTGCCGTATACGCCGCAAATGAAATGTTGGCAGCTGAGGATATTTACATCTATAACGGCAATTATGCGCACGCGCCGCTTCCGCTGATTTTGATTGGCACCACAGCGGGTACAGGCAGTGAGGTCACGGGTGTTTCCGTACTTACGCGTGCAAACGGCAGAAAGCAGAGTGTCAGCGGCAGGGATTTTTACGCCGCCGTTTCGTTTGCCGACCCGAAATACACCTATTCCGCGCCGTATGCCGTTACATTGACCACTGCGTTGGATGCATTCGCCCACGCGGCAGAAGGCTGGTTCTCCAACCGATTTGACGGTATGGCAAAGCTGTTCGCCCAAGAAGCCCTGCCGCCGCTGTGGCGCGCACTGCAATATTTTTATGAAAACGGCAAAAATCCTGACGAAGCTATGCGCGACGATTTATATTACGCCTCACTTTACGCAGGGATGGAATTAAATATCTGCGGCGCAGGCTTTCCGCACGGGATGGGGTACGCGCTCACCGAGGATTTCGCGCTCCCCCACGGCAGAGCCTGTACGGCATTTTTGCCGAGCTACGTTGCACGCGGAAGGCAGTTTAAGCCCGACCTCGCAAAAGAGTTTTTTGCGCTTTTGGATACGGATTTTGAATCGTTTGAAAAGATTATTTTCGCTTTAACCGATTTGTCCGACATCTCTATGACCGAATCCCAAATCGCCGCATACTGCAAGCGTTGGGAAGGGCTTAAAAACTTTAAAAATTCCCCCGGCGGCTATAACACCGCGGAAGCAGAACAGGTTTTGCGGAAATTGTTTTTGAAATAAGAAATGTGCTGACTTGTTCTTCTGCGCGACAGCGAAGAATATCCCATGGCAATATGCAAATTTATTTATAAGCCGTAGGGACAGCCCTCGCGGCTGTCCGTTTTTCAAATCAATGCAATGTATATTCGATTCGCAAATGGCAGGCGATAACGCAATGCACGCCCCTACGGTTTGCACAAATTTGTCATTCTGAGGCAAAGCCGAAGAATCTCACACAGCACAAGGTGGATTTTGTGTACGCGTAGAGGCGATTCGTGAATCACCTCTACGCGGTTTTGTTCATACACATAAAAACACCGTCTTTGCATTTCTGCTTTCAAAGACGGTGTCATTTTTATTGTTGTTACTTTATCGCATTCAATTCATACGGCGTGCGCTGATAGACAAAGTAATTCAGCCAGTTTTGGAACAGCAGACTGCCCGCGCCGCGCCAAGTGATAATCGGGGTCTTTTTCGGGTCATTATCGGGAAAATAATTTTCGGGCATTTTGATATCCAACCCCTTTTGCACATCGCGGAAATACTCGCGTGCCAAGGTGTCGCTGTCATATTCGCAGTGCCCCGTGCAGAAGAAATTGCGGCAGTCCATATCAGATACCAAATGCACACCCGCACGTTCGGAATAAGAAAGCAGCTGTAAATCCTTGACCTGTGCAATATCTTCCTTTCGCGTTTCCGTATGGCGCGAATGCGGCACATAAAACACATCGGAAAAACCGCGCAGAAGCGGATGATATAAGTCGAGAGGACGGTGCTTGAAAACGCCGAACATTTTTTCCGAAAGCAGATGCTTCGGCACGCCGTATTTATAGTACAGCGCCGCCTGTGCGCCCCAGCAGATATTGAAAGTGGAATACACGTGCGTTGCCGCCCAGTCGTAAATCATACAAAGCTCGTCCCAGTAATCCACTTCTTCAAAATCCAACAGCTCCACGGGCGCACCCGTGACAATCATCCCGTCGAATTTCTGATTTTTAATATCGTCAAAGGTTTTGTAAAACTGGAGCATATGCGCCTGCGAGGTATTTTTTGAGGTATGGGTCTTGACCTGTAACAGCTCGACCTCGACCTGCAAAGGCGAATTGGACAGCAGGCGCAGAATCTGCGTTTCTGTTTCGATTTTGGTCGGCATCAAATTCAAAAGAATGATTTTTAAGGGACGAATGTCCTGACGGCTCGCACGGTCATTCGTCATGACGAAAATATTCTCTAATTCTAAGCTGTGATGTGCGGGCAGTTGGTCGTCGATTTTAATGGGCACTCGCTCCACCTTCTTTCGGTAATTTTATAGGAATCTATAAGGCTATATAGTATAGCACAACGAAGTGAAAAATGCAAATCGGATACGCAAGCCTATGATTCTGTCATTCTAAGCCGCAAGCGAAGAATCTCACACGGCACAGGGTGAATTTTTTGTATATGTAGAGCGCGGGCTTGCTCGCGCCGCAGATTTTACTGCAAATTTTGCGGGCGCTTCGTGATGTACAGTGTAGTATGATAGTAAACAACTGTGCAAGATGATAGTAAACAGTTTTATGATAAAATAAAAGGCAAATAA
>ERZ808028.877-NODE-877-length-21027-cov-5.442053_pt1 | contig 21027 bp, 16 predicted proteins | sample MGYA00380184_ERZ808028 | MGnify/ENA primary metagenome ERZ808028 (study PRJEB31490, sample SAMN06133397) | mouse gut metagenome | isolation source: J8_1 | host: mice | place: China: Chengdu | collected 2015-05 ...
TGTTGCTTCACGCTCATAAACCATCATTTTCGGATACGGAATGTCAATACCATTTGCATCAAACATCTCCTTCACATCGCGGCGAATCATACGTGAGATACCAAAATGCTGCATCGGCAATGTTTCAACAGAAATTCGTAAAACCACTTCTGCGCCAACGACACTTTGCACACCTAGAAGTGTCGGTTCTCCAACGATATTTTCATCCTTTTGAGGTAATGTACGTAAATAATCTATAATGAGCTCCTCAGCTTTATTAATGTCTGAGCTATACGCCACACTGACATCGATAATTGCTGTTGAGTTATTAATCGAATAGTTGATAACTTCAGTAATTGAACCGTTTGGCACAATATTAATTTCGCCACCCGCTCCTTTAATTTTCGTCGTACGCAGACCAATTTCAAGTACGGTTCCTTCAATATTCGTTAAACGAATATAATCTCCTACACCAAATTGATCCTCGAAAATAATAAAAAATCCTGTAATGACATCTTTCACTAAGCTTTGCGCACCAAAACCGATTGCTAAACCAACAACCCCAGCACCGGCAATTAAACCGGTGATGTTAATGCCAACAACCGATAAACAGGCCACGCCCGCGATAAAGTACACGACATACCCAACAATACTCTTCAATAGACGAAGTACCGTTCGATAACGACGATCTGCATTATACGTTTTATAGCCGCCAGCTTGTAGCTTGTCAGTTAGACTCACACGCATCGTAAACGTTTTTGTAATCGCAGCGCGTGCAATACGGACGATAATCATCGCACCAAGAATAATGCTAATAATTTTCAACGAGTTTACGCCAAGTGTAATCCACATTTTTTCATCGATGATATAATTCATCACCGTATCATATGCATTCTGTAACATAAGTCGTCTCCTCTTCTTCATATTGAAAACAGCCATCTACGAAACGTAAATAGCTGTTTTGTCTATCATTCATTATAGTCAAAATACGTCGCAATTTCGATTGATTTTATGCGGAATTTAGAGAACGTACATAATTGCGACAATAATTGCCACAACTGGAATCGCCGGCAACGTATTCGCTACGCGTATTTTCGTTAAACCAAGCATATTCAATCCAATGGCCGCAATCATAATCCCACCTGTCGCTGTTAATTGCTTTAAAAATAAATCAAGTGCCTCCTGCGGAATAAATGCACTAATGAAGCCTGCAAAAATCGCAATAAGCCCTTCATATAACACAGTTGGTATTGCCGCTATCAACACACCAACACCCATTGTTGACGCTAATATCATCGCTGTAAAACCATCGATGATTCCCTTTGTAATTAATACTGAATGGTCGTTACGTAAACCCCCATCAAGCGCTCCAATAATACTCATCGAGCCAATAACAAAAATCAAGGTTCCTGTCACAAAGCCCTGCGCAAGACTTCCCTTATTCGCCTCTTTATTCGATAGCTTACCCCCATCGAGCTTGCCTTCCATCCATTGACCAAGTCGGTTCAACATTCCATCAATGTCAATTAACTCGCCGATAATGGTCCCAAACACGAGACTTACCATGACAATAATAAAATTATCGCTCTGAATCCCCATTTGCACACCAAGCACAACAATTGCTAGTGCAATGACAAGCATGACCGTCTCTTTGACGCGATCTGGAATATTTTGCAGCAGACGACCAATAAACCCTCCAAGTAAAATGAGTGCGCCATTAATTAATGAACCTAGTAAAATCACTCTCTATTCCCCGCGTTCTTTTAATAAATTGATAATACGCTCCAAATCTTCGTCTGAGAAAAAGTCGATTTCAATTTTCCCTTTATTTTTTGATGACTTAATCGATACGCTTGTACCTAGATAATCGCGCAGTTCTGCCGCCGCCTCGTCCAAGTACAAGTTTTTAACCGATTTCTTTTTAGTTACACGTGAAACATCTTTATTTAGCGCATGTACATAACTCTCTAGCTGACGGACATTCATCTGCTGGTCGACAACTTTTTTCGCCACAATCGGAATAATATTTTTTCGCTTAATACCGATTAATGCGCGACCATGCCCCATCGACAATTCACCGCAATCTACCATCTTTTGAATATCCTCTGGTAGCGTTAATAGGCGCACATGATTAGCAATGTATGAACGACTCTTACCGAGTCTCTCTGCAAGTACTTCCTGCGTCATATTTAGCGCATCCATCAGCTTACGATACGATTCCGCCTCTTCAATCGGCGTCAAATCTTCACGCTGTAAATTTTCAAGCGTCGCAAGCTCCATCATTTCGCGGTCATTGTAGTTACGTACAACCGCTGGAATTTCAGGAATCAAAGCTTTTTTTGTTGCACGAAAGCGTCGTTCCCCTGCAACAATCTCATAGAAGTTACCGGTTTTTCGCAAGATAATCGGCTGCAAAATCCCGTGCTCTTTAATCGATTGTGATAATTCTTCAAGCGCCTCCTCATTAAAAATACGACGAGGCTGAAACGGATTTGGTCGGATTTTTCGCACCGCTATATTTTCCACAATATCGCCATCTGCTACATCAATAAATGTCTCCTCCACAATGATTCCCCCTTTCATGCATTTCCTTTAGTGTAACAGATATCCTAAAATTTCTTATTTCAGAACATAAAAAATGTCACGAAATCGTTTATCAGAAATAGCCCCTCACCTTAGAAAGCGTGTTTTGACTACAACATAGTTTAAAACAAGTGCCAAAGCAAGCCATTTCACTTACGAAAAAAGGACAGATTAATAAGTATCCCGCAAAAGTCTGTCAATGAAAATTTTTATTCACTATTTTTCCTCATATCGTTACTATTTTTAATTATTAAATATGTCCTCAACTACCCCAAAATAAGTGAAAAATCGCCCTTTCGGCTTCTCCGAGGGGTGTTTTTTGCACAAATAGTTTATACAATCGCGCTGCACTGTCATTTATTTAGTTTTCATAAAAAGCGACAAATACAAACTCCGATTTGATGTTACAAAGGCAAAAAGGTTCCCGAAATAACGCAAAACGGGTTCAAAATCGGCCCGTATGGGGTGTTTTTTGCCCGTTTTTATTCATCATCTGTACAAAGTTATCGTAACTATCACCACAGAATTAATAAATATCTTTGAAAAAGGGCGTTTTGGCGAAATAATCACTAGATTTACAGCCCTATATACATAGCTCTGACGCATATCCAAAAATATGTCGTATCTAAAACCCGCTTCCTGAGGTTATCGTGAATGCAGGAGAAAAATGCGCAAAAAAAAATAGCGATAACAAAACCATTTCTGGCATCATCGCTACGTTGTTATTTTGATTTCTTTTTCGCGATGCGTACCGTTACTTGGAAGTAATCATCGTTCTCTTCTTCCTGCGTATCAATCGCAATGCCGTTATCATGAATAACCGACACCGATTCACGAATCGTATTAAGCGCGATGCGTACGTCTTTATTAACGATACGACGCACACGCTTTTTCTTCGGCTTTTTATCTGCTTCGGTCAGCTGTTCAATACGTTGCTCCAACTGACGCACATTATAATCTTTTTCTAATGTTTCATTGAAAAGTAGTAGACGCTGCGCTTCATCTTTCAACGGAATAAGGGCGCGTGCGTGACGCTCAGAAATTTGGCGATTTAAAATCGCGTCTTGTATTTCCTGCGGCAATTTCAACAGGCGCAGTTTATTCGCAATCGTTGATTGACCTTTTCCTAGTTTTTCTGCGAGCGCACCTTGTGTCAGCTCATGCATTTCAAGTAATGCCTGATACGCATGGGCCTCCTCAATCGCCGTCAATTCTTCGCGCTGTAAGTTTTCAATCAACGCAATCGATGCCGTTTCACGTTCGCTCATTTCACGAATAATTGCAGGTGCCTCTGTCCAATTTAAGGATTGCATCGCACGATAACGACGCTCTCCTGCGATAATTTCAAAAATCCCGTCCTCTACCTCACGCACAACAATCGGCTGAATCACGCCATGTGACTCAATTGTTTGTGCAAGCTCTGCTAATTTGCCACTATCAAAAATCGTTCGCGGTTGATAGCGATTCGGTTGAATTTTATCCATTGGAAGCTGTACTACTGATTCATGATTTTTAGTTGGCGTCTGGTCGCTACTACCAAAAAATCGTGAAAAAGCACTTCTCATTTACGAGCACCACCTTTTTCGATATTTGCTACTTACCATTATAGTGAATTTCCCTCAAAAATACATGACTAAGTGTGGAAAAAAGAAAGTCCGACTCCCATTTGCTCGTTTTCATGACGTAACACACAAAAAAAGAATCGCACCATGGTACGATTCTTTTTAAGGCTTATTGAATAGGTGATTTATTCGGTACACCCGGTTTACGAGGGTACTTTTTCGGTGTCGCTTTCACTTTATTAAACGTGAAAATCACACGATCACTTTCTTCTACTGGTAATAAGAAATGATGCTCTTCATCAAGTTTTACACCAAGTGTTGTTAATGCTTTTTTCGCATCCTTCACTTCATCTTCGCCACTAGCAGCTTTCATTGCGACAAATTGGCCGCCTTCTTTGACAAGTGGTACACAAAGCTCTGATAACACAGACATACGTGCAACGGCACGTGCTGTCACTAAGTCAAATTGCTCGCGATATTGTGGATTACGACCGAAATCTTCAGCGCGTGAATGCACAAAATTCACATGAGATAAGCCTAGCTCTTTGCTTAGGTGATTGAGGAACTGGATACGTTTATTTAATGAATCCACAATCGTGATGTGAAGATGTGGGAAACAAATTTTAATTGGGATACTTGGGAAGCCAGCGCCAGCGCCAACGTCACAAAGAGTCGTTACTTTTGTGAAATCAACGTAGAATGCTGCGCTGATTGAATCATAAAAGTGTTTTAAATAAACCGATTCTAAATCAGTGATAGCAGTTAGATTCATTTTTTCGTTCCATTCTACTAATGTTTCGAAATATGTTTTAAACTGCTGAAGTTGTTCTGTGGATAACTCAATGCCTTTTTCTTTTAATGCATCGAAAAATTGCTGTTCGTTCATCGTTTTCTCCTTCTATCCACAAAATAATCCACAGGCTGTGGATTATTTTGGTTGATTAATGAATTTTCGCGATTTTACCTTGTTCAATATACACAAGTAAAATTGAAATATCGGCAGGGTTTACACCTGAAATACGAGATGCTTGTGCAACCGATAATGGGCGAACTTCTTTTAATTTTTCTTTTGCTTCTGAAGCAATACCGCTGATGGCATCGTAGTCAATGTTTTCTGGAATACGTTTTGTTTCCATTTTTTTCATTTTCTCTACTTGTTGCATTGCTTTTTCGATATAGCCTTCATATTTCACTTGAATTTCAACTTGTTCAGTTACTTCTTCATCAAGCTCTGGTGCATCTGTTACTTCTGCAACGAAGCTATAATCAAGCTCAGGACGTTTTAATAAATCCGTACCGTGAATACCATCTTTTAATGGGCTACTACCTAGTGCTGTCAGTTGTTCGTTTACAAGACGTGGTTTAATACCAAACTCGCGTAAACGTTTTATTTCGGCATCTACTAGCGCTTTTTTCGCTTCAAATTTTTCGAAGCGCTCTGCTGATACAAGACCCGCTTTATACGCTTTTTCAGTTAGACGCATATCCGCATTATCATGACGTAATAATAGGCGGTACTCGGCGCGAGAAGTTAGTAGGCGGTAAGGTTCATTTGTTCCTTTTGTCACAAGGTCATCGATTAATACACCGATGTATGCTTCTGAGCGGTTTAAAATGATTTCCTCTTTACCTAGGGCGCGAGCTGCTGCGTTGATACCAGCCATCATCCCTTGACCAGCCGCTTCTTCATAACCTGAAGTACCATTAATTTGTCCAGCTGTGTATAAGTTTTGGATACGTTTTGTTTCAAGTGTTGGCCATAATTGAGTCGGTACAATCGCATCGTACTCGATTGCGTAACCAGCACGCATCATTTCTGCTTTTTCTAAGCCAGGAATTGATTCAAGCATTTTACGTTGTACGTGCTCTGGTAGGCTTGTTGATAACCCTTGTACATAAACTTCTTCCGTATTACGACCTTCTGGTTCTAGGAATAGTTGGTGACGAGGTTTGTCAGCAAAACGAACGATTTTTGTTTCAATTGATGGGCAATAACGAGGACCTGTACCTACAATCACACCTGTATACATTGGTGATTGATCTAGGTTATCGTTAATGATTTTATGTGTTTCTTCGCTAGTATAAGTTAACCAGCAAGGGATTTGGTCTGTAATGAATTCAGTTGTTTCAAAGCTGAATGCACGTGGTTCTGGATCCCCTGGTTGAATTTCTGTTTTTGAGTAATCAATCGTTTTACTATTGACGCGAGGTGGTGTACCTGTTTTAAAGCGCACTAAGTCAAAGCCTAATTCTTTTAAGTTGTCGGCTAATTTGATTGATGGTTGTTGGTTGTTTGGACCTGAAGAATATTTTAAATCCCCAATAATGATTTCACCACGTAGGAATGTACCCGTTGTAATCACGACGGTTTTCGCACGGTAAATGTCACCTGTTTGCGTAATGACACCGACTACTTTTCCATCTTCAATCATTAACTCCTCAACCATACCTTGGCGGATCATTAAATCATCTTGTTGTTCAAGTAGCTGTTTCATTGCGTGTTGGTATTGGAATTTATCTGCTTGCGCACGTAATGCACGCACAGCAGGGCCTTTACCAGTGTTTAGCATACGCATTTGAATATGCGTTTTATCGATGATTTTACCCATCGCACCGCCCATCGCATCGATTTCACGTACGACAATCCCTTTTGCAGGACCCCCGACAGAGGGATTACATGGCATAAAGGCGATCATATCTAAATTAATTGTTAGCATTAATGTTTTTGCGCCCATACGTGCTGAAGCGTATGCAGATTCTACACCTGCGTGACCAGCACCGACGACGATAACATCAAACGTTCCTGCTTCATGAGTTTGCATGACTCATATACTTCCTCTCTATTTTCGAATTTATTATTTACCTAAACAGAATTGAGAGAACAGCTGATTGATTAATTCATCTTGTACTGTTTCCCCAATAATTTCACCGAGAATTTCCCAAGAGCGTGTTAAATCCATTTGAATCATATCCACAGGAACACCTGCTTCAGCAGCATCGATGGCATCGCGAATGCGGTCCTTCGCTTGGTGAAGTAGGGCGATGTGGCGCGCATTTGACACATAAGTTGGGTCTTCCGCTTCCACTTGACCAGAGAAGAATAGACGCGCGATGGCTTCCTCGAGTTGCTCGATGCCCTCGTCTTGTAAAATCGACGTCGTAATTACTTCATGACCGGCCGCGAGTTCTTTAATACGGTCTAAATCAATATTTTGTTCAAGGTCTGTTTTATTCACGACGACGATATAGTTCATATCTTGTACCGTTTCAAACAGGCGCTCATCCTCTGGAGATAGCACTTCGTTATAGTTCATTAACAATAAAGTTAAATCGGCATCGCGCAGTGCTTCACGCGAACGCTCTACACCGATTCGTTCAACGATATCTTCCGTTTCACGAATACCAGCCGTATCGACAAGACGAAGTGGTACGCCGCGAACATTGACGTATTCCTCAATAATATCACGAGTTGTCCCCGCAACATCTGTCACGATTGCTTTATTTTCTTGCACTAAATTATTTAAAAGGGATGATTTACCGACATTTGGACGGCCTAAAATGACCGTTGATAATCCTTCACGTAAAATTTTACCTTGTGAAGATGTATTTAAAAGTTTCGTAATTTCCGATTCTACCCAACCGCAGTTTTCAAGCATTAACGGAATCGTCACTTCTTCGACGTCGTCATACTCTGGGTAGTCGATATTTACCTCAACTTGAGCTAAAACTTCTAAAATCTTTTGGCGGAGTGATTTCACTAAGCGTGATAATTTACCGTCCATTTGACCAAGTGCGACATTCATCGCGCGGTCTGTTTTTGCACGAATTAAATCCATTACAGCTTCTGCTTGAGAAAGGTCAATACGGCCATTTAAAAAGGCACGTTTCGTAAATTCTCCTGGATCTGCCATGCGCGCACCATTACGAAGGACTAACTGTAGTACGCGATTAACTGTTACAAGCCCACCGTGACAGTTAATTTCGACAACATCTTCACGCGTAAATGTTTTAGGACCCTTCATTAATGACAACATCACTTCCTCGACGATTTCTCCTGTGTCGACTTCCTTTAAATGGCCATAATGAATTGTATGCGACGCTTGGTCCACTAATTTTTTGCCACTTGGTGAATGAAAGATTTTATCGGCAATTGCAACTGCCTCATCACCACTTAAGCGTACGATAGCAATCGCACCTTCACCCATAGGGGTTGAAATCGCAGCAATTGTATCAAACTCCATAAAAGATTCCCTCCTAAATAGTTATCCACATGTGAATAAGTAATTTCCTAACTGTTGATTCTAACATATTCTACGCTCACGTTATAGCGAGCTGTTTGAAGGAAAAATTTTCCTCCATACAATAATAAAAGCCCTTCTCAAAAATATGAGAAGGACTCTTTCACAATCCTTATTAAACGTTATAAAACTGGTTCGATCACTAAGTGACGGCGATTATTTTCGCCTTCTGAAAATGTATCAACGTCCAAACGTTTTGACAACGCATGATGGACGACTTTTCGCTCCGCCGATGGCATAGGTTCAAGCACGACTGCCTTGCGCGTACGCACTGCTTTATCCGCCATATTATTCGCAAAATCAACAAGTGATTCTTCGCGGCGATTACGATAATTTTCCACATCCAATTCTACCATAAGAAAATGATTTGTGTGTTTATAAATGACTAATTGCGTTAATTGTTGTAAAGAATTTAATGTTTGTCCACGCTTGCCAATTAATAGAGCTGCTTTTTCGCTTTTCAAATTAATTAACAACAGTTTGCCTTTTTTTTCTTCCACATCCATCGTCAAATCATCGATGCCCATACCAGCAGCTACTGTGTATAAGTACTCTTGTACTGCAGCAATTGTTTTAGAATTATCGCGGCGCTTTGGCGTTTTTTCGATAATTTCTGGCGCTGGTTGTGAGTTATCCACCGAGTTATCCACTGGTTGTGGAAAACTTTCAGACTTTTCTGAAGTGTTATCCACATTATCCACTGAGTTATCCACTGTATCCACAATATCTGTGGATATGTCGGCCTGGTTATCCACACTCTCCACAACATCCTGTGGTTTGTCCACAGTTGGGGTAGGGGATAACTCTTTTTCAGTGACAAGTACACGCGCTTTTTTCGCGCCAAGTCCTAAAAAACCTTTTTTCGGTTGTTGCAGGATTGAGATATCCACCTGTGCATAACTTAAATTTAATTCTTTAAGCGCCAAGTCGATTGCCTCATCCACAGTCTTGCCGATTTGAGTTGCTTGTTTCATGTTAAAGCCCCCCTAAATTCCAGGTCATCATCCAGTTATCCACAAAGTTATCCACTTTGTGGGAAAATCTTAATTTATTTTAGCATGGTTTACGTGTTTTGCTCTACCCGTTCTTTTTAAAACTTTCGCAACTTTTAATACATGTTCCAGACTTTTCTTTGTGTCGAAAAAGTCCATAGTGGCCGCCGGTTTTCTGGCGATAATGACATAATCCATGGACTGGGCCAATTCTTGATCCAGTTCATGGAACGCTTGACGGATATGGCGTTTGATTTGGTTACGCACTACGGCATTGCCTAGCTTTTTATTCACTGACAGCCCGATGCGAAATTCTGTTTGCTGTGGCTTTTCCAAACAGTAAACAACAAATTGACGGTTAGCGAACGATTTCCCTTTTTTAAACACCTTTTGGAAATCGCCGTTTTTCTTCACTCTGCGTTCTTTTTTCATTCTTGCACCTGCTTTATCCTCTATTGTATATAGAAGAAATTTGTCGTAATAGTACGGAAAGACGTTCCCATTCAGACCACTGGGAACGCCTTTCATCTTCTTCCTCTTTTTAACTTGTTCGATCAAGCTCTTTAAAGAAAAAAGACCACTGAATTGGTCAGTGGACTTATGCTGATAAAACTTTACGGCCTTTACGACGGCGAGCTGCTAATACGCGGCGACCGTTTTTAGTAGACATACGTGCGCGGAATCCGTGCACTTTGCTGTGTTTACGTTTTTTTGGTTGGTATGTGCGTTTCATTATATACACCTCCTACTACATGAAAGTCTATTAAAAAAAATTCATTACAGACAGTCCTTGCTATTATAGTGGTTTCTCCTATCTATTGTCAAGTTTGTTTATTAAAATGTTTCTGAAAATAGGGGAGTGCAATGCATTATTTTCTGTGGTAAAGTTAGTCACACTCCGTCTCACTTTTCCACAAGAACAGTGGATAACTCTGTGGATAATATTTTTCAGTAAAAAAGTTATACACAGCACTTATCCACAGGTTATCCACAAATCCACAGGGTGTGTATAACTTGCCTGTGTATAAATATACATTCTGTGGATAAGTACTTCAAACTATTGATTTAATAACGATTTCTTGGTATGCTATCTGTGCATAACCTTGTGGATAACTTTTTATATACAAAACTTATCCACAATATCCACAGGCTGTGGATAACTTTCATCCACAGGGTGTGGATAGTTTTTTTTTTGCTTGTGGATAGTGTGGATAACATACATGCACTGAACTATATTGTGTGGTATTTTCTCACTCAATATTTTTTTTAAGAAAGGGAGAAGCCAGCTTGGATCACTTAGATGAACTATGGGAAAAGGTTTTATCTGAAGCGAAAGAAAAAATCTCTAAACCAAGCTTTGAAACTTGGCTTAAATCTACAAAACTTCTTGCTTATACTGGTGATGCTGTAACCGTTGTTGCACCGAACTCATTCGGGCGTGAATGGCTAGAGAATCACTATGTAACGTTGATTTCATCTATATTAGAGGAATTAACGGGCGAATCATTACAAATTCGCTTTATCGTGCAGCAAGATGCCGACCTAGAGGATTTTGAATCGAAACCAATGAAACCTAAACCTAAAGAGAAAAAAGAGGAAGAAGAGCCGATATTTGACCAGGCAACGATGTTAAATACGAAAAATACATTCGATACATTCGTTATTGGTTCGGGTAATCGCTTTGCGCATGCAGCATCACTTGCTGTAGCTGAAGCACCTGCAAAGGCCTACAACCCCCTATTTATTTACGGCGGCGTTGGACTTGGGAAAACGCATTTAATGCATGCTATCGGGCATTACGTATTAGAGCATAACCCAAGTGCAAAGGTCGTTTACTTATCTTCTGAAAAATTCACAAACGAGTTTATTAACTCGATTCGTGACAATAAAACCGAAGAATTCCGCAACAAATACCGCAAAGTAGATGTGCTATTAATTGATGATATTCAGTTCCTAGCGGGGAAAGAATCTACACAGGAAGAGTTTTTCCACACCTTTAATACCCTTCACGAAGAATCAAAACAAATCGTTATTTCAAGTGATCGACAACCAAAGGAAATTCCTACATTAGAAGACCGCTTACGCTCACGCTTTGAATGGGGTTTGATTACGGATATTGCGCCTCCTGATTTAGAGACGCGTATTGCGATTTTACGCAAAAAAGCCATTGCAGATAAACTGACAGTGCCAAATGAGGTCATGCTATATATTGCGAATCAAATTGATTCAAATATTCGTGAACTTGAAGGTGCTTTAACGCGTGTTGTCGCCTACTCTTCATTAGTAGGGGAGACCATCACACCTGATGTGGCGGCACGTGCGCTGAAAAGTATCATTCAGGAGGGGGCACCAAGCTCACTTAATATTGGGGATATTAAACGCTCTGTTGGCGAACATTATCATATTGAAATCGATGAATTTGCGTCTAAAAAACGTACGAAAACTATCGCATTTCCTCGTCAAGTTGCGATGTATTTATCGCGTGAATTGACCGATAATTCACTGCCGAAAATTGGTGATGAATTTGGTGGTCGAGATCACACGACAGTTTTACACGCACATGAAAAAATCAGTTCACTCTTAAAAGAAGATATTCTTTTACAAGAAGATGTGAAACAGATTAAGATTACATTAGGCCAGTCATAAGCTGTTTTTAACCTGTGGATAAGTCACTAAGTTATCCACAGAGTTATCCACAGTTTATCCACAGGTGGATTGTTGATATACCAGTGCTTGAAGGCACTTATCCACAGTATCCACAGGCCCTACTATTATTTCTTCTTTAAATACTAAATATATATATAATATAAGAGAGGTCTTATTACATGAAATTTGATATCCAACGTGACCATTTATTAAATGGTGTAAATGACGTTTTAAAAGCTGTAAGTTCAAAAACAACGATTCCTATTTTGACTGGGATTAAATTAGATGCCACTAAAGATGGACTAGCTTTAACAGGGAGTGATGCAGATATTACAATCCAAGCATTCATTCCAGCTGAAAAAGATGGTGAAGAGTTAATCCATGTAACAGAACCAGGTTCAATCGTGTTACAGGCACGCATGTTTAATGAAATCGTTCGTAAGCTTCCTACAAACGATGTTGAGATTGAAGTAGCAGATAGCTATGAAACACGTATTCGTTCAGGAAAATCAGATTTCCATTTAATCGGCTTAGATGCTTCTGAATATCCAATGACACCAGATGTAACGAATGATAGCCAGTTCACTTTAGCAGCGGATTTATTAAAACAAATTATTCGTGAAACTGTATTTGCGGTATCAGCAAGTGAATCTCGTCCCGTATTAACAGGCGTAAACTGGCAAGTAAAAGACAAAGACTTAGTTTGCGTTGCAACAGATAGTCACCGTCTTGCTCGTCGTAAAGTAGCTTTAGATAATTTACCAACAAATATGACAGGCGTTGCAATTCCAGGGAAAAGCTTAAATGAACTAAGCAAAGTCCTACCAGATGATCAAACATCTGTGGATATTTATTTAAATGCACAGCAAGTTGTCTTTAAAACAAATGATGTTGTGTTCTATTCTCGTTTATTAGAAGGCAACTACCCTGACACATCTCGTTTAATTCCAGAAGAATACCAAACAACAATTAAACTAAACGGTAAAGAATTATTACAAGCGATCGACCGTGCGTCATTACTTGCACGTGGCGACCGTAACAATGTGGTCCGTTTATCAATTGTCGATAACCAAACAATCGAAATTTCTTCTAACTCACCTGAAGTGGGTAAAGTAGAAGAACAAATTCCAGTTGAAGTATTTGAAGGCGATGATTTACGCATTTCATTTAGTGCGAAATTTATGATGGACGCGCTAAAAGCCATTGATGGCCAAGAAGTAGTGATTCAATTCACAGGTGCAATGCGTCCGTTCATTTTACGTTCTGTCCATGACGATGCTATTTTACAATTAATCTTACCAGTTCGAACTTATTAACAGCGTTATCCACAATATGTGGATAACTTTAACAAAAACGAGGACTCTACTCCCCCTCCGACAAGAATGGATGGGAGTCTGAGTCCTCGTTTTTTCAATAGAGAAAAAGGCACGCTGTGAATAACTTCAGCTTCTTTTACTTCTAGCCAAAATTTCGGTACAATATAGTAATAATGAGCAAAATTGAAGAGGATGAAAAAATTGAATCAAATTAAAATCAAAGATGAGTTTATTACGCTAGGACAATTTTTAAAATTAGCAGATATTATTAGTTCAGGCGGTCAAGCGAAATGGTTTTTACAAGAATATGAAGTGTATGTCAACGAGGAATTAGAAGACCGTCGAGGACGTAAATTGTATATTGGCGATGAAGTTGATATTCCTGGAGAAGGCCGCTTCGAAATTGTTACTGGAGAGTAGCCAATGTACATTGAACGTCTGAAGTTAACAAATTATCGAAATTACGATACAGAAGAACTAACATTTTCTAAAGAAATCAATGTTTTCATCGGGCAAAATGCGCAAGGTAAAACGAATGTCATGGAAGCCATTTATGTGCTTGCGATGGCAAAATCTCATCGAACATCAAACGAGAAAGAATTGATACGATGGGACACAGACTATGGTAAAATAGAAGGTGACATTCAAAAGAAATATGGTCGCCTTCCGCTTGAATTTATCATCTCGAAAAAAGGTAAAAAAGCGAAGGTCAATCACTTAGAACAAAGTCGTCTAAGCGACTATATCGGACAAATGAATGTTGTCATGTTTGCACCTGAAGATTTAACGGTCGTAAAAGGCAGTCCACAAGTTAGAAGACGTTTTTTAGATATGGAGATTGGGCAAATTTCTCCGGTCTATTTACACGATCTTGTGACGTTTCAAAAAATATTAAAGCAGCGTAATCATTTATTAAAAGATAGTCGCGGTAAAAAGTTGGATGAAACACTGTTCTCGATTTATACGGAGCAGTATGTAGCGGCGGCTGTGAAAGTGATTCGTAAACGCTTTGAATTTATGGAGCTTTTGCAACAATGGGCAGATCCGATTCATTTCGGTATATCACGAGAACTTGAAAAGCTCGAGATTAAATATCGTCCTGTTAGCGGATTGGAGCGAGATTTTACAGAGCAGCAAATGTGCGAACATTTATTGCAAAAGTTAGACGAACAAAAACAACGAGAACTTGAGCGCGGTGTGACGCTCGTTGGTCCCCACCGTGATGACTTAGCATTTTTTGTAAATGGCTATGATGTACAAACATACGGCTCACAAGGGCAACAGCGTACAACCGCTTTATCATTAAAGCTTGCGGAGATTGAATTAATTCAGCAAGAGACTGGCGAAGCGCCGATTTTACTGCTCGATGATGTTTTGTCTGAGCTAGACGACTATCGCCAATCGCATTTATTAAACACAATACGTGGGAAAGTGCAGACGTTTGTGACAACGACAAGTGTTGATGGAATTGAGCACGAAACAATACGTGAAGCAAAGATGTTTCATGTGAAACAAGGTTCTGTAGACGTGTAATACATCGCGTTTTCAGAGCCTTGTCAGGTTCGATAACAAAAATGGAACGCCATGAAAGAGTAGGTGGAGTAATAATGGCAGAAGAAACAAAGCCGGCTGCATATGATGCCGATCAGATACAAGTATTAGAAGGTCTAGAAGCTGTCCGAAAACGTCCAGGGATGTACATCGGTTCAACAAGCTCTAAAGGTCTTCACCATTTAGTATGGGAAATCGTCGATAACAGTATCGATGAAGCATTAGCAGGTTATGCGACTGATATCGTTGTAGCCATCGAGAAAGACAACTGGATTCGCGTTGAGGATAACGGTCGTGGGATTCCTGTTGATACACAAGAAAAAATGGGGAAACCAGCCGTAGAAGTTATTATGACTGTGTTACATGCCGGCGGTAAATTCGGCGGCGGCGGATATAAAGTATCAGGCGGTCTGCATGGTGTAGGGGCATCGGTTGTAAATGCGTTATCAACAACCACAATCGTTCAAGTACACCGCGACGGTCATATCCACGAAATTATTTTTGAACGTGGTCAAACAGTACAGCCTCTTAAAGTAATCGGGGATACAGACCATAATGGTACGACAACTCGCTTTAAAGCGGACCCTGAAATCTTTAAAGAAACAACTGTTTATGAATATGATATTTTAGCGCACCGCGTACGTGAGCTTGCTTACTTAAACCGTGGGATTCGCATTTCAATCGTTGATGAGCGTGAAGGACAAGAACGTCGTAATGATTATCATTACGAAGGCGGGATTAAATCATACGTTGAACATATCAACGAGAAAAAAGAACCGCTTCATGAAGCAATTGACTTAAAAGGTGAAAAAGATGGAATCTCAATCGAAATTGCGATGCAATACAATTCAGGCTTCGCATCAAACATCTTCTCATTTGCGAACAACATTAATACGTATGAAGGTGGTACACATGAGTCTGGTTTCAAAACAGCACTTACACGTGTTATCAATGATTACGCACGTAAAAACAATCTATTAAAAGCTGCGGATGCGAATCTTTCAGGTGAAGATGTTCGTGAAGGCTTAGTAGCGATTGTGTCAATTAAGCACCCAGACCCTCAATTTGAAGGTCAAACGAAAACAAAACTAGGAAACTCAGAAGTGAGCACGATTACAAATTCATTGTTCTCTGAGCACTTTGAACGTTTCTTATTAGAGAATCCAACGGTTGCTCGTACAATCGTTGATAAAGGGTTAGTCGCTTCTCGCGCACGTGTTGCAGCGAAGAAGGCACGTGAAATGACACGTCGTAAATCGGCGCTTGAAGTTTCAAGCTTACCTGGTAAACTAGCAGACTGTTCTTCTCGTCATCCTGAAGAATGTGAAATCTACATTGTAGAAGGGGACTCTGCAGGTGGTTCAGCAAAATCTGGTCGTGACCGTCACTTCCAAGCTATCTTGCCACTACGCGGTAAAATCTTAAACGTTGAAAAAGCACGTTTAGATCGTATTTTATCGAATGCAGAGATCCGTATGATGATTACCGCAATCGGTACAGGTATTGGTGAAGAATTTAATTTAGAAAAAGCACGTTATCACAAAATCGTTATCATGACCGATGCCGATGTCGATGGCGCGCATATTCGTACACTACTATTAACATTCTTCTTCCGCTTCATGCGTCCGTTAATCGAAGCAGGCTACGTGTACATTGCACAGCCACCACTTTATCAAGTGAAACAAGGCAAGCACGTTGAATATTGCTACTCAGATGCAGAGCTACAAGAAATTTTAACGCGTCTTCCACAACAACCAAAACCACTTGTACAACGTTACAAAGGTTTAGGGGAAATGAACGCTGACCAATTATGGGATACAACAATGGACCCTGCGCACCGCGTACTATTACAAGTAGAGTTAGATGATGCGCTTGAAGCAGACCGCGCATTTGAAGATTTAATGGGTGATGACGTAGAACCACGTCGTCAATTCATTCACGAAAACGCAGTATATGTTGAAAACTTAGATATTTAGGTGAGCGAAGGGAGGTCACATACGTTGACTGAAGCAAATAACTCCGGTGTAAAGGGAGTAAATATTACAAAGACAATTAAAACGGCATTCTTAGATTATGCGATGAGTGTTATCGTATCACGTGCTCTACCAGACGTACGTGACGGCTTAAAGCCAGTACAACGTCGTATTTTATACGGAATGCAAGAACTAGGTAGTACATCTGATAAACCATACAAAAAGTCAGCACGTATCGTCGGGGATGTAATGGGTAAGTATCACCCTCATGGTGACTCTTCTATTTACGAAGCGATGGTCCGCATGGCTCAAGATTTCAGCTACCGCTATATGCTCGTTGATGGTCATGGTAACTTCGGTTCTGTCGATGGTGACGGCGCCGCTGCGATGCGTTATACGGAATCTCGTATGTCAAAAATCGCAATGGAAATGCTACGTGATATTAACAAAAACACAATCGATTATAAAGACAACTACGATGGCAATGAAAAAGAGCCAGCTGTATTACCAGCGCGTTACCCGAACCTTTTAGTAAATGGTGCTTCTGGTATCGCAGTAGGTATGGCAACAAATATTCCACCTCACCAATTAGGTGAAATCATCAACGGTGTATTAGCGCTTTCTGAAAATCCAGCGATTACAACCGAAGAACTAATGGAAATTATTCCAGGACCCGATTTCCCAACTGGCGGTATTATTTTAGGCCGCAGCGGTATTCGTCAAGCGTATGAAACAGGTCGAGGCTCAATTATGATTCGTGCAAAAGTTGAAATCGAAGAAAAAGCGAGTGGTAAAGAAGTAATCGTCATTAATGAACTTCCTTACCAAGTCAATAAAGCGAAATTAATCGAAAAAATTGCAGAACTTGTACGTGATAAAAAAATCGATGGTATCACAAGTTTACGTGATGAATCTGACCGTACTGGTATGCGTGTCACAATCGATGTGCGTAAAGACTCGAATGCGAATGTCGTATTGAACAACCTTTACAAACAAACAGCGATGCAATCAAGTTTCGGTATTAATACATTAGCTTTAGTCAATGGCCAACCAAAAACATTAAGCCTAAAAGAATGTTTATACCATTACTTAGAGCACCAAAAAGAAGTCATTCGTCGTCGTACAGAGTTTGAACTTAAAAAAGCAGAAGACCGCGCACATATCTTGGAAGGTTTACGTATTGCACTTGATCATATCGATGCAATCATCGCGCTAATTCGTGGTTCACAAACATCAGATGTTGCGAAACGTGGTTTAATTGAGGAATTCAAATTATCTGAACGCCAAGCACAAGCAATTTTAGATATGCGTCTACAACGTTTAACAGGTTTAGAGCGCGATAAAATTGAAGCAGAATACAATGAGCTTCAAGCGTTAATCCACCGATTACGTGATATCTTAGCGAATGAGGAAAAAATTATTGAAATCATTCATACCGAATTAAACGAAATTCGTGAAAAATTCAATGATGCTCGTCGTACAGAAATTATCGCAGGTGGCGCTGGTATGATCGAGGATGAAGATTTAATCCCTCGTGAAAACTCAGTACTTACATTAACGCATAATGGTTATATCAAACGTCTACCTGCTAACACTTACCGTAGTCAGCGACGTGGTGGTCGTGGTGTACAAGGTATGAATACGCATGAAGATGACTTTGTAGAACATCTATTGTATACATCAACGCATGATACGATTTTATTCTTCACATCAAAAGGGAAAGTATTCAAAGCAAAAGGCTATGAAATCCCTGAATACGGTCGTACTGCGAAAGGCTTACCAATCGTCAACTTATTAAACGTTGATAAGGGTGAGCATGTCACTGCGATGATTCGTGTTCCTTCATACGAAGAAGATGCGTACTTTATCTTTACAACACGTACAGGTGTAACAAAACGTACTTCATTATCGCAATTCGCCAACATTCGTACGAACGGCTTAATCGCTATTTCATTACGTGAGGACGATGAGTTAATTTCAGTACGTCTAACAGATGGCACGAAAGAAATCGTTATCGGTACACATAACGGGATGCTTGTCCGCTTCAAAGAAGAAGACATTCGCCCAATGGGACGTACTGCCGGCGGTGTCCGTGGTGTTCGTTTGAAAAATGATGACTTCGTAGTCGGCATGGAAATTCTAGAGCCGGGTCAAGAAGTATTAGTTGTTACAGCGAATGGTTACGGTAAACGTACGTCAGAAGATGAGTATCGTCTACAAACTCGTGGTGGTGTCGGTATTAAAACCATCCAAGTAACAGATAAAAATGGTCCAATGGCTGCTGTGAAAACAGTAACTGGTGAAGAAGATATTATGCTGATTACGGATAATGGCATGTTGATCCGTATGGACGTTGAAGATATTTCTGTAATTGGACGTAGTACACAAGGTGTTCGTTTAATCCGTTTATCAGATGGCGAACATGTTGCGACTGTTGCAAAAGTAGAAAAAGAAGTACCTGAAGATGATATCGATGGCGATGAAGCGTCTGAATCAGAAGAATAATTTATAACTATAAGAGACTAGGATTTATTCCTGGTCTCTTTTTTTATGTAAATTAAATAATGTTAATCATATTTAAAATATGATAAGATACTATTGACCTATTATTGGAGTGAAAAAATAATACTAATGCTACATAAAAGTAAAATTAATGAAGCATTTGAATCAAATTAAAAGAAGAGGTGTTCATATGGAAGGTGTGTTAACGAAAATACCAGAAGTTCGCTTAGGAAGTATTGTGTGTGAAGACATTATGGGAAGTACTCAGTCACCAATTATTAAAAAAGGGACAAAGGTAACGCGTGAAGTGATTCAAGTATTTAATGCCTTTCAGGTGAAAACGGCATATGTTACGGGACCTGTTATGTCTACGGATGTTATTGAGCAGCAGACAATGATTACAACACCGCTCAATTTTGATGAACCATTAACACCATTTAAGAAGCGCTATCGTAATGCCGTTGAAAAATTTAAAAATGAATTTTTAAGCTGGGAGTCAGGTGCGAAGATTTCAATTCCAAATGTACGAGAAATCATTCTACCTCTTATTAATGATACGCTGCGCTACCGTCTACGGATTTTTACACTGAACGAATATTCAAATCCACGTGACTATATTTACAATCATGCCATTTCAACAGCACTTATTACAGCGGTAATCGCGCAAAAAATGAATTACACGAAAGGTGAGGTGATTCAGTTGGCACTTGCTTCTATGATTGCAGACAGTGGAATGGCTAAAATACCGAAAAAAATTCGTGAAAAGGCTGGTCCTCTTTCACAGTATGAATTTCAGATGATTAAAGAGCATCCTCGCGACAGTCTTCTTATGGTAAAAGAACTTCCATTAGTTAAAACAGAAATGAAGATTGCGATTTTTCAGCATCATGAACGTTTAGATGGTAGTGGCTATCCATGTAACTCTGTTGGTAATACGATTACTGTGTGCGCACATATTTTAGCTGTTGCAGATGTATTTCATGCCATGACTTGTGAGCGTATATATAAGAAAGCAACGTCTTCCTTTAATGTAATTGAAATGATTCAAAAAGAAGAGTTCGGTAAATTCCATATTGAACCTGTGCAAGCGTTATTAGATTGTGTGACAGATGTTGGCTTAGGAACGAGTGTTATGTTATCCAATCATTCAATAGGACAAATTGTTTTTACGAATAAGAATAATCCAACACGTCCAGTTGTAAAGATTGTAGGTTCTGATGAAACGATTGATCTTTCAAAAAGCAAAGATTTATATATAGAGAAAGTTTTAGTGAAAGATTAATAATAGAAGAATGAACTTATAGGGGCTTTGTATTGTATATAATGCGTACGTAATACGCTTTCATACGTTATTTTCATTCAAATAGTTTTCTTTAAAATTATTTCACAAAAGTTGTTGACTTCAATGGGGAATCTCTATATAATAAATTATGTTGAATCGCCAAGAGCGTGACCGACAAAAACATAATAAAATTTCTTTTGAAAAAGTTGTTGACAACTTTAAAAAGATGTGTTATTATATATAAGTCGTTAAGATAACGGCAAACGAAATGAACCTTGAAAACTGAACAAGCAAGATGTAATCACAATAAATTCGGTTCAATTGAATCGAAAAAATGTTATCA